>ERZ1066127.97-NODE-97-length-58387-cov-16.890300_pt1 | contig 58387 bp, 38 predicted proteins | sample MGYA00382774_ERZ1066127 | MGnify/ENA primary metagenome ERZ1066127 (study PRJEB33369, sample SAMEA5778357) | biofilm metagenome | biome: Industrial cooling water; feature: Water cooling tower basin; material: Biofilm | place: United Arab Emirates | collected...
CTACAAGCCGCTCCAAATCTTCCTTGCTTCCCGCATGAGCAGCTACTGGAAGCGCTGTAAAACCTTTTGCACGGAAGCCTTTCGCTACTTCTTCAACGGCTTCTTGCTTGCGGCTGCTGACAACGACCTTTGCTCCGGCTTCAGCGAGAGCAAAGGCAATTGCCTCGCCAATACCTTTACTCGCTCCCGTTATGACAGCAACTTTGCCCGCAAGGTTGAATTTTTCTTTGATAGACTCCATAACTTTTTCCTCAAAAAATGCCCTGAAACAACAATTGTTTATGATAATGTTATGGTAAATCCGCCGCGATGTATATCATCACGGCAATTGCCGCTGCGCATTTATTCAAATCAAGTGGGTCTATTTTATCAGGCGTATCTGCCTCGGTATGATGAAACCAAAAATATTTTGACCCTTCAACATCAATGCTCATTTGTGGAACACCAAAGGCAATAAGCGGAGAAATATCCGCTCCACCGCCACCAACAATAACTTCTGATGCTTGAATTGGGTGTAACAACGTACCGACTGCTTTGTATGCCTTAAACATTTCGGGAGCGCCCGTAAAACCGAAACCTTTTGGTGTAAAAATGCCACCATCAGATTCAAATGCCAAAATATGTTTTTCGTTTCCGTGACGACTTGCATATTCACTTCCACCTTTTAAGCCGTTTTCCTCATTTGTCCAAAGCGCTAAACGCACTGTACGGCGGGGTCGCAAGCCCAATTCTTTCAAAATTTGCAGCGCCTTCCACGTTGCATAACACCCGCCGGCATCATCTAAAGCCCCTGTACCAACATCCCACGAATCAATATGTCCACCCATAACAACGATTTCATCTGGCTTTTCGCGTCCTTTCAACTCTGCAATAACATTCCTTGAAACTGCATCGGGTAGGGTTTGAGCGCTCATTGTCAGGCGAAGAGTTACTTTTTCACCACGCTCGCTCATTCTTGAAATAATGTCGGCATCTTCAGTGGAAATAGCTGCATGAGGAATTTTTTTGATGCTATCCTGATACCTCATTCCGCCCGTATGCGGTGTTCGCATGGAATACGAAGCCACAGAGCGCACTAAACTCGCCACAGCACCAAACTCCGCAGCCCGCACAGCACCTTCCGAGCGGTAGCGGACAGTATTTCTATAACTGGTAAATTGCACATTAAAGAGAACAATTTTCCCTTTTACCTCGGCAGAGCGGCGTTGCAACTCAGCAAAATCTTTTACGACCAAGACTTCAGCCGTAATGCCTTCTTTCGGAGTAGCAATACTACCACCCAACCCCAACATTGACAACTTATACGGACGCGGACTCAGCATTAGACAGGATTCTTCACCACGCACCCAAACAGGAACTTTCACGTCTTCACCACGCACATTTTCAAATCCCTCGTTTTTCATTGTTTGCAAAAGCCAATCAATCGCCCGTTCCAGATTTTGCGAGCCGGACAATCGAGGTCCGAAAGTATCGCACATATACTGCAAACGCTTGTATGCCGCACTATCTTTGAGTGCGTGTTGAATAATGCGTTTGGCAGTTTCGCCGTACATTTTGTGCATAAAAACAGAATCAACTTGACCAATGTTCGTATATGGTATAACAGTTGCGTTACTGGTTGACTCATAAACAGGCATACCTGAGGGCGTTAAAATCGGCTGTCCGCCCGGGGTCATCATTGGTTTACGTGTTTCCGGTTTATTAGCTTCAGGCTTACGGGTTTCCTGAGAAATTGCTGTAAGGATATTCCCCAACAAAAAAACAATAACAACAATATAATACATAAAAACAAAGAATGGTGAAAAGGTGGAAAGAACGCAAAACATACTTCACCCAAAAATTACCCAAATCCCGTATCATAATCAAGCAATATGCGTTTTTATCTTTACGAATACCATCTGTACCAGTATGATTCACTGAGACAACTATTCTCAGATTGAAACAACTTCTCTCTATCCAATACAAAGGGAGTCATCCATATAACATCAATAAAATCAATATAGAACTTTACGTCATTTTTCTGGCACAACCTTTGGAATAATGATTATCAACAAGGCATGCAGCATAAACGAGCCTGATAACTCCGCTACAAAGCAGCCTTGCGTTCTTTACTTGACTATTGTTCATTGTTTCGTCTCTCCTTTGTTTTCCTTTAGAGCATCGTTGCTTTTATTGTCTCCCCTGCATCAAAAACGCTGCAACGATGCCAAATGATTCAACAGGATTCGCGGTATGTTTGGAGATAGCACCTGCCCCTCCCTCGCACAATATCTTCAACAACCGCGGATTCTTTTGAATACGTACAAACTTTTTTGGATACCTCCTTTGCGATTGTAACGAAAAAAGCAACTTCAACGCCCGAACTGTGTATGATACAATTCACCCTGCATCAAACAAACCCTCCCATACACAGTTCGGGCGTTATTTTTTCTGCGAATCTCTGCTCTTGCGCCCAATTTCAAGCCCCTACTCAGCGCCCAATCTCAAGCGAATCACCCCCAAATCTCTGCTGCATAATCTCCTGAAAAAATGCTATCTTGCCGCCTTGAAACCGCTTTATTTCACGAAGACGCAGGCGCAATGGCTCTTCCCGACACACCTAACGAAACCGACCTCCGCAAACGCTTTCAAGCTATTTTCAACAATACGTTCCAGTTTATCTTTCTCGTTGATGTGGAAGGTACAGTGTTGGAAATCAATCAAGCTGCCGTGAACTTTACGGGCATTCTTTCCAGCAATGCTCTTGGGAAGGCACTTTGGGATTTGGAATGTTGGACAGATGATGCCGCACGTTCCAAACTCCAAACAAGTATGTACCGTGCTTCGGGCGGTGAATTTATGCGTTACACCGGGGAAATTGTTAATTTAGAAGGAACTCGTGCTGTTCTTGACCTTTCCATCAAACCTATTTTTAGTTCCGGCGGGGATATTGATTTTTTTATCGTGGAAGGGCGCGATATTACTTCCATAAAGCGCATGGAATTTGAACGCGACCGTGAACGCCAACACGCTGACGCATTACACAAACTCAACGAAATGAAAAATGAATTTGTGTCTCAAGTTTCTCATGAACTCCGCACACCGCTTGCTTCCATTATCGGCTTTGCTCAGACACTCTTACGCTCGCCCAATATTGCACCCGAAAAAGTACAGCAATTTTTGACTATCATTCTTGAGGACGGACGGCGTTTGGAACGACTTGTCGAAGATTTGCTCGATATTTCCCGCATTGAAAGCGGCAAGACAACCCTTCTTACTCAACCAACTGATATCAGGACAATGCTCGAATACGCGGCTTCCATCATCGCCACCGAAGCAGAATCCAAGCGCATTACTGTCCAGCACTTTTACGGTCACCAACCAATTCTCAAACCCGCACTGGACCATGACCGCATGACGCAGGTTTTTGTCAATCTCCTTGCCAATGCCGTGAAATTCACGCCGCCGGATGGACTGATTACCATTACAACTACAAACAATCAGGAATTTCTACACGTCAGCATTCGTGATACGGGCGTAGGAATACCACCACAAGATGTTCCGCGTTTGTTTGAAAAATTTTATCGCGCAAAGCAACGCGACGAAGAAGGCAAAGAAATTCGCGGTACAGGTCTTGGTTTAGCAATTGCCAAACAAATTGTGGAATTACACCACGGCAGCATCACGGCTGAAAGCACACTTGGCGAAGGCTCTACCTTCTCCGTGTCGCTGCCGCTTGGGGAGTCGGTATAGCTCGTTCTGCGAAAATTCTCGTTGCACACAAGCCACAAAGGTAGTAACTTCGGTCTTGCTAAAGGCAATTGCCTGTATTTCGTTTTCGTTCCATCTGTTTTTTCCCTCACCATGCACACTGTGTACGTCGTTGAAGATGAAGCCAATTTACAATTGTTACTCGAACACAACTTGAGTTCATTCGGGTATAATGTTCGTGTCTTTACTCGTGGTGAAGATTTTCTCCAGGAATTATCGCCGAATGGCATTAACGCTGCACCTTCTCTGGTTTTACTGGATATTATGCTTCCCGGAATGAACGGCGTGGAAATCCTAAAGGTTTGTAAAGAACGCTTTCCCGAAACGCCGGTTGTTATGCTCTCCGGACAAGGAAGAATCGAAGTCGCAGTAGAGACGATCAAACTTGGAGCATTTGATTATCTCCAAAAACCGCTTGATTTAACCAAGCTCGAAATTACGGCTCGTAATGCGATTCAGATGTATTCGCTTACCAATGAAGTAAAAAAGCTCTCCGATGAATCCACAGAACGCATCAAGTTTGCGAATATGATTTCGGTCGGTGACACGATGCAAAGCGTCTTCAAACTCGTCAAAAAAGCACAAAACACCGACATTGCCGTACTAATTCAAGGCGAAACCGGTACAGGCAAAGAACTCATCGCTCAAGCCCTTCACGAAGGCACAAAACGTGCCGGTGCGCCCTTTGTCGCGCTGAACTGCGCTTCGATTCCAAAAGATTTGCTGGAAAGCGAAATTTTCGGACATGAGCGCGGCGCATTTACCGGAGCGATTCAACGAAAAATCGGGAAATTTGAGCAAGCAAATGGCGGGACATTGTTCTTGGATGAGATTGGCGAACTAGACCTTAGTTTACAAGCGAAATTGCTTCGTGTCTTACAAACAAAACAGTTTGAGCGAGTTGGGGGAAGCGAAGTTATTCACGTTGATATTCGCATCGTTTCGGCGACACACCGCAATTTACACGATGCCATTAAACAAGGAACGTTCCGCGAAGATTTATATTACCGTCTTGCCTCATTTCCTGTCAAGCTACCTCCTCTGAGGGAACGTACAGAAGATATCCCTGCATTAGCACAGTATTTCTTGGAAAAATTTGCATTACGCTATGACCAACCTGCACGGACATTTAGCCCCAAAGCAATGCGCATCCTTACACATTATCATTGGCCCGGAAACGTCCGAGAATTAGAAAATACTATTGAACGGGCAGTTGTGCTATGCGAAACAAAGATGATTACCGAAGAAGAACTCCATCTACTTGCCGGTACACCGGAAATCCCCTCAAGCGCACCCAACCAAGCTGCTGAAATCCATTTCACGAGCACGACGGGAGATATTCTTCCAATGGACAAAATTAAAGAGCAGGCTATTCGTATCGCGCTGGAAGTTACTGGTGGCAATATCCAAGAGGCGGCACACAAACTTGATATTGGACGCGCAACTTTTTACCGAATGCTGGAAAAATACAACATTAACCATTGACTTAGCCAATACCAATGTACTGATGACCAATATACCGATGGCTAATTAACCGACCAACGTATAATAATCAGTCTTTTCATGCGAATACAAGCGAATCATACCAATTTTCACTAACCGGATAAGCAACCGTATTGCACGACGCTCCGAGATATTCGCAATATTGGCAAATTCTTTCGCGGTAATTTTATTTTTTGCCTCCAAATATTCAAACAAGCGTTTTTCGTGTTTACCGATGCTTAACGTTACACCTTCCTCTTCATTGCTTGCTTCCAAAACTTTTATCACTTCTTTACTTGCTTGTAAAGCGGCTGCCCCTTCTCGAATAAAAACCGGTCGTTCATGAATTTTCTCCAAATGTTTTCCTTGAGCATCTACCGTTAAACGATGTGGTTTTTCCGTGCTTTCTTCTACGTATACCACGATCACATCTTCATATTCGATATTAATGATTTCTATCTGCGGCTCTAAAGGTGGATCAATGTAGTAATGACACACGGTCTCCAATTGGCTGATTTCTTCTTTTTCCGACCGAACGCCGACAATCGTTTTATCATCATCAACTCCCACCAGTAAATATCCGCCTTTACTATTGGCAAAGGCAATAAGTTCCTTTGCTATCTTTACATCTGACGTAAATTTTCGCTTAAATTCTACCGTGTCGGATTCGCCTCCGGCTATGATTTCTCGCAATTGATGACGCTTCATGGCAGTATGCTGAGAAAGGTCTTGGGCAAAACACCCATGATGAAACAAGAATTATCCACAATATAAAACAAAAGAGCGCCGTACCAAAATGGTACGACGCTCTTTTTTACCTGTTACGGAAACTAAACAGTCTGCTCTGGGAAAGAGCCTACGGATTAGTTTTTAACAATGCGGCGTGTTGAAGAGTTTGTGCCGTCATTGATTTGTACGGTGTAAGCCGATGTCGGCAAGCCGCTCAAATCCATTTCTTGGCTGTAAACTTGACCTGCGCTAACAGGTACTTCTACGCTCTTCACAACCTGACCGAGCATGTTAACAACTTTGATTGCAACAACACCAGCTTTTTGAGCTTGAGCTGTTACAGTAAAGCGGTCAACTGTCGGGTTCGGTGATACGCTGAAACCGATTGTAGCAGGATCAACAGCGACGCTGGTGATGCTGTTACGAACTGTTACGTTGAAGTTATCCGTAGCCAAACGTTGTGCTTCTGTACCGCGAGCTGTACCATCGTTTGCAACAACGGTAATTTGAACGGTACGGTCAACCGGTGCACCCGGCTGAACAGCGTAGTACAATGTCGGGCGAGGATCGGTAGCACCGCCAACAACTGATGCATCAGATTGATTTACACGTACTGTAACCACGGTCGGGTCAGCAGATGTAGCTGTGTAAGTCATCGGATTGTAGTTGTCATCGTAGAATACGAAGCCAGGGCGGTTGTCAGGGCGCCATGCCGGAGACTCAAGCTCGATGCGGTCTTCTGTCGGGGTCATACCCGTCGGACGCAAGAGTTGTTTGTCTTGGATAGCGTTCATGATAACCGGCGGAACCGGTGCCGGGTCAAGCAATGCAACATAACCGGTGTCAACACCATTGGTTGTGTTTACTTGGTAGATGGTAGCGTTTTGCGCATCCGGCGGCAAGAGACGCAAGATAGCAAGACGAACACCTTGAATACCAGGATTACGTGCCCATGATTGATCGCTGAAACGTGCGGTGAAGTTGATAAGCTGTTCGTTTACACCTTCATCCAAGAAGAATGTACCCGGTTGGCTAGCAGGTGTAACACCTACTGTTGTTTCAGGACGACCTGTCGGACGTGTGCGCGGTGACAAGTCACCTTGCAAACCGTTGATTGCAACTGGTGTCGGAGCCGGGAATGGCGGTGTTGTTACAACGCCAGCCGGAAGCGGAGCAGGAAGCTGACGAACGTCAGTACCTACATCAGGCAATGCAACAAGTGCAGCACGGTTGGTAATAGCACCGGTGTTCAAATCAACTGCGTTAGCAGCGTTGAAGTAGCTTACGGTGTAACCAACTGCGATAGCATTTGCAGCTTGTGTCTGAGCGCGACCTACACGGAGTGAACCTGACTCGAGAGCTTCGTTACCGCCACTGATGAAGGTACGAGCGCGTTCTTCGAGGATAAGTGAGTTCACACTGCCACGTTGAGCACCATTTGCCGGAGCGCCAGGACCTGTCTCCGGTACGGAGAAGCTAACAGTCGGAACAGGCAAGAAGGTGGTTGTAGCGGTTGTAATCGGCGGAATCGGGCGGAACAAGTTTACTGCACCGGATGCACGCGGAGCGCGGATACCCGGAAGAGCAGGATCTTGGAAGGTCAAGACAACGTCACGACCCATCGGATCAATACTTGCTGGACCTGTCGGTACAAAGTTGTTATAGGTGTACAAACCACGTACAGAGGTAGCGGTAAGACCGGTAGCTGCATACGCTTGATTGTTTGCCTTAACATACGGATCGTTGGAAGCAGTGAATTGGAATGCAGGTGCAGTGCTGAGCGGCAAACCTTGTTGCGGTGTTGCAAAAGTGATTGTCGCTGTGTTACCGTTACCACCCGAGCTCGGACCACGGTCAACGCGGTTACCGAATTCATCCACAGCTTGAACGTAGAACCATGTACGCGGATCGCTTGCATTGCTGCGACCAATGTACATTCTCGACGGCATACGGTCAAGGACATTACGGTTGTAAATGTCTTCCATCAGTACCGGAGCGATACCTACCGCATCACCCGGAACGATATGAATCGTAGCAGACGTGTTACCAGGAGCACCGGCAACATTGTTGTTGTTATTCGGAATAAACGGAGCGTTCGGGTCAAGGTTCGTTGAAGAAACAACCAACGTTACGTTGCTGGATGTTGCACCCCAGATTGCAAAGTTCGGGAACGATGCGATGTGTGAAGCAACTTGCGGGTTGTTAAACGGAGCATAACCAGAACCTGTCGGAGCAAGAGCCGGTGAAACCAGCGATGCACGACCAGTCAAGAGAGCGTTGCCTGTCGGCAATGCACCCGGGTTTACTTGTTGAGCTGTCGAAGCAATTGATGTAGCACCGTCATTGCCTGCGCCATAGACGCGAGCGATACCAGGAGCTGCAATTTGCGGAGCGCCAGCTGTTTCGAGACCAAAGTTACCCAAGCCCCAAACAACAGTAGACGATGCACTTTGACCTACGAGCGGCGTACGCAATTGGTCAACCGGAGGTGTACCACCTGCGATAGAAATTGTCGCTGTCGTCGGGAAGGAAGCAAAGTTACCGAAGCGGTCTTTCACGATAACTGTAATAGCGCTGAAGCCAGGTGTAGCATAAGCGTTGTTGAAGTTCACTGGACGACCAACAACAACACCGTTTTCAGGAATACCAACCAAGTTTGTCGGGATAGAACCGTCAAAACCTGAGTTAGCTACACCGGGGGTACCAGCTACAACACCAGGAGCAGCAAATGGACCAGGTGAAGTACCATAGAGGCGTGTTGCACCGGTGTTATTCGCATTTTGCGTAGCAAAAGTTACGCTGAATGGGAAGCCACCTTGCAATGATACCTGTACAGGCTGGTTATCGCAGAATGTAATTGCTGAACGTGTATCACCACCATAATTGTTCGGTACCGGTGTTGCAAATGTACCGCCGTTAGCTGCCACAACCTGAGCGTCAAGACGCGGGAATGCAGAAGCAGGCAATTGATCTGCGCCACCAACGAAATCGTTCGAGAGCGAGAAGGTAACTGTTGTTGAAGCAATACCATCCAAACGAACGTTCGGCCATTCAAAACGACCACCAACAGGACCACCAGTTGAAGCATTAGCTGTTAAACCACCGTTACCGGAAAGTGCGCCAATGCGACCACTGTTGTAGCTAACTGCTGCTGTACCGTTGAATTGGAGCAATTGCGGTACGCCTGTGTTCCACGGACCTGTTGTGTTTACAACGCCACGAACAAAGTTACCATTTGCATCAAAGCGGTCAACTGTTGTACCAACTTGACCAACGATAAGCGAAGCACCGGTCGAGAAGTTCGTCGTTGCTACGTTACCAAATTCGTCAAGAAGTTCAGCTACGATTGTTGATGTTGTTGCAAAACCTGCTTTGAACGGACCAATGATGCTACCATATTGATCTGCTGTTGCAGCGCTAATACCACCACCATCAACGGCAAATGAACCAAACGGACGTGGGAAGCCTAGAATGTCGATACCGCCAGCTGCGCCGAAGCCGCTACCGATACGATCACCAAAGCTACCGCCAAAACGCTGACCACGGAGTACCAAGCAGCGCGGAGCCGGAATACCGATAGCCCAGATTTGGAAACCGGTGTTCGGGTTGGACGGGTTGTTTGCATCCGGCGGACCAACTTGGCTGCTGGTTGCAAAGTTACCAGTGTTGAGAACGGTTACACCGTTAACAACTTGTGACGGACCAGTAATGGTCAATTGCTTAACGAAGTTATAGGAATCGATACCTACAAGTTGTTGAGCGAAGAGTGCTTGGAACGGACCGATAAACGGTGAGTTCGGAGCTACGAAGGTCGGACCACCTTGCGCACGGAAGATGTTCAATGATGCCGGCGGAAGACCTGCTGTTGTACCGTTCTCGTTGTTGAGGTCGGTATCAATGTATTGCAAGCGGATTTCCGAACGTGCCATTGTTACTTCCATTGTGCCTGTGGTCTCTACTTGCCAGTAGCGGTCAGCTGTGCGAACACCCGGACGGGTTGAAAGCGCACCGTTGAGACCGTTACCGCGTGTCTGCCAACGACGAATACGGAACTGAGCCGGGTTCGCTGTTTGGTAGATTTCCGCACCGAGACCAGCCGGTTCTTCTTGTACTTGATTGATACCCAAGTTTTGGTTCATTGCCTGAACGTTACGACCTGAGGTCAAACCAATATACGCACGAACTTCGCGATGGTTGTTGAGAACCGATGAAGGACGGGTCGGGTAAACAGGAAGCGGATCGCCGGTACGGTATGGAGCCGTAACAACGCCGTTTTGCCATGAACCCGGTGTACCACCGTTGATGTTACCGTTGATGAAACCACGCGGCATACCAACTTGGTTAGCATTCCAACGCGGACGACCGCCAACAGAGTCAACATATTGTGTGCGCTCAAATGCTTCTACGAGCATAGAGTTATTACCACCAAGCTCGATGTTACGACCGTTAAGATCGATATCACCACGAGCGGTTGCGATTGTACCATATACTTGCAAGCCTGCATCTTCCGGTGTACGGGTCGTGAGACCATCCGGAGAATAAGCAGTATTTACACGGTTACCAACGAGCGTCATCACGTTTGATGTCGCGCGGAGGAATGTTACGTGCTGCAAACCACTGCGTACATACGGAAGGTCAATGTTCCATGCATTGTTTGCACGAACAACACCAGCATTGTATGACGATGAAGTATTTTGAGCGTTAGCTGCAAAGCCGGAAGCATTTGTTGTTGCCGGCGGGAATACTTGGTTGTTACCGGATTGTGTACCTGCTTGGAACGCTGTTTGGTTGCTAATGGTGTTAGCATAAACGATTGTTGCCAAGTTAATGTCAGCATCACTTGTCATCTCAGGACCAGCATTGAAGCGGTCTGTGCTACCGGCAATCTTAGCACCTGTCGGGCTGAAGATCGGTGTCGGTACGAGTTGAACAGGTGTAGCTTGGTAGCTAGGCGAATTCGCTTGCAAACCAACGATACCCAATTGAACGGAAAGTTCTGTCAAACCGTTGTTCTCATTGCTTGTAGCAGCATAGTGTACGGGCTGAGGACCGTTACCATTGGTAAAGGTAGCAGCCGGTGCTGTTGAAAGCGTACCACCGTTACGGGAAGCTGCAAGAGCGTTACCGTCGATTGTACCGCCTGTACCGCCGGTGAATACCATGTTAGACAAGGAACCACCAACGAGTGTACCAGCAAGGTTATCCGGACCCGCAGGACCGCGAACAACTGCCGGTGTACCAACGCCTGCAACTGCTGTCGGCGGGTTGTTACCTACGCCAGGAGCAGAACCTGCATTACGAACACCCCATGAGCGCCATGCTGAAGCAGCAAGTGACGGATAACGCTCTGCACCGGTTGCTTCAGAAAGAACAACCTGAGCAGGTGTACCAACGCCAACAAGCTGACCTTGCCATGTTACGTTGCGCTGATCTTGGGAGATAATCGCTGTTGAAGACAATACGAACAAGTAGTTGAACGTAGCAGCCGGTGAACCCGGAGCACCCGGTGTAACTTGGATGTTACGGTTCGGAATGTTCAAATTACCACGACGGAGTTCAAGAACACCGAAGTTGTTGTAGTCACCACGACGACCGAAGTCTTGCCACAAACCTTGCGGACCTTGACCAGTGATACCTGTTGAAGCAGAGTTCAAACCAGAAGTAAAGTATGCAACTTGTGTGGTACCGGTGATAGACGGACCAACGACGCGCTGTGCCGGCAAACCAACACGAACACGACCGTCGAATGTGCCTGTCAAGGTAACAGAAGGACGCAAACCAACACCAGTGGTGTAGTAGCGATCAAAAATCTTTGTCGCTGTAATAGCTTCGTCCGGACGAGTATCAATGTAAGCAGAAGCTGCAACACCAGGAGTGATTTGCAAGCCGATACCGCCTTGGTTATAGACAGCACTTGCTTGGTACAAACCTGTTGCAGGATCGAATGCATGACGCGGCAAGTTAGCGTTGGTAGAGTTTACATACTCCGGACCAAGAACAACTGTACCTGCGGTAGCACCGAAGACACCTGATGTTTTGTTCAAGAAGTTCAATTCAGCAACACCCCAGTTAATACCCGCGTCATCGAAGCGACGATTATCAACCGTACGAATCGGAAGATTGAGCGAAACGTTAGAAGCAACGTTAATAACGAGGTTGTGCGGACCGGTAACGCCTGACGGGAATTCAACTTGCGTCATAACGTCAGCAAGCTCACCATCATACTGCAATGTTGTTGTAGCAGTGGTATTGATTGCGAAGTCATGGATGCTATTGGTGATCATCGGGAAGTTACGGATGAGGTTGCCACCGTTCACAACGCCGGTTGCAGGGTTAGCAACGCCTACGCTCGGAGTGTTCATCGGGCTACCTGTACCGTTTACACGGTCAACTGTCTGACGGATAACTTGACCTGTACGAGCGCCATCCAATGTTTGGGTTGCGCTAGCACCACCCGGGTTATAGATATAACCACGGAACGCATAACCGTGACCGTCGCCCAAAGCGTTGAGCGTACCGTCGTATGTCGGTTCAGCAGGCAAGCCGTGAACGACAGCCGGTTTGTTCCAGGGGCTCATATCAATTTGCTCACGGTTCAAAGAACCTGAGAGAACCATACCTACCGGATAGGATTGACCTTCCGGATACATATCTTGGTCATAGAAAATCGGACGGGTTGAAGCGGTTGTAAAACCAACGAAGATAACCGGGTCAGTGTTGCCACCGTAAACCGACCACATCGTTTGCGGTTGAGCGCCCGTTGCCGGATCGCCGTCGCCTTCAGCTTGTGCACTCAAGGTACCACGGAATGTTGTACCAATGTTGTTTTCTTGACGGAAACCATTCAAACCTGTACCACGAAGGTACACGAGTGCCGGGAAGTAACCAGCTTTAGTGTTGTTACCACCCAAACCAAATGCAGCACCCGGGTTGTTAGCGAGATCGCCACCGGTCGGTTGTTGCAAATAGTACGGACGACCTTGACCTGCAAACGGTGCAGGGTTAGCATTTGAAGCATTGTTGGTAATCGTTACAGGAACACCATCACCGGTAACATTTTGCAAGCCCAAGCGAGCCTCACCACCGATGATGAGCGCACGTGAGATTGTTACTGTTGTAGCGATAAGGAATTTTGTACCGTTACCACGAAGTACGAGGTGGCTATACGCAGCTGTTGTTGAAGGCTGGAACAGCGCCGCCGTACCAACGCCAAGACCTGCCGGAGCAGTGCCGAAGTCGGTAAGTACACCCGGACGCGGGTCACCAACAGGTGAGTTTGCGTTACCGTTGTAGTTATTGTTGTAGGGGTCAAACAAGCCGTTCTCACCAGCATTGTACAAACCGTTAGCAACGATAGCACCAGTTGGGTTGAATGACAAGAAGCGTGAATCACCTACGAGTGTTTGCTCACCGGTACGGGAGTAAATAACTGTACCGTTGAAACGAACGTCGTTAGCGCTAAGCGAACCAACTGTACCAACGAAATCCAAAGCGCCACCTTCTTCAACGACAAAATAGCGCATACGGGATGTTACCGCGAATGTACCGGAAGGAGTTTGGCTCCAGATACCTGCGTTCAAGCCAGCAAGCGGTGTACCATCGTCGTTAGTAGCAACAGATGAAATACCCCAGTCATTGATTGTAGAAGTACCACCGAAACGGCTTGCAAACTGTGAGTTCGCAACAGCCGTACGACCGATATTACCGGAAACAATTTGAAGAACAGCATTGTTCATAATCTGAATCGAACCGGAAGTAGCAGCACCTTCATTAGCCAAGAGAGCTTGACCTTCAAAACGAAGCGTACCACGACGAACTTGGATGATACCTGCGGTAAAGTTACCTTGGAGAGTACCAACCGCCGTTGTCGGGTCGTCTGTCGGACCGGTAAACTGATCAACGGAGAAGTTTCTATCAACTACACGACCGAGGTCAAAAATCGCTGTCCAGAAGGAGTTACGACCCATGAGACCACGGAAATTATTGGAACGGTCAGCAGCACCAGCACCAAGAACAGGCTGAGCAAATGCAGGAATACCTGCATCGCCTTGCAAGAAGCGACCTGTCAACGTGTTGTCAAAGCGACCTGTTGCCGTAGCAATTGTTGTTGACCATTCGGAAGCAACCGTAATCGGGCGAGTAACACCACGGAAAACGATAGTTGAACCGGTACCGATAGTAGCAGCAGTTACTTGAATATTCGCGTCGCGGTCAGTTTTATCGAACGCAGCGCCAGCATAGTAGCGGAGTTTACCATAAACGCGCAACTCCATGTTACGAGGAGTCGGAACGTTACCACCGTTTGGCTCAAGCTGAGGATTCGGCAATGAGTAAACGTCTTGGTTGCCAATGCGATTAAACGGATAACCACCAAGTGTACCACCGGGAAGCTGAGCAGCATTATTGCTACCACCCGGAGTAAACGGGCTAAGTGCGTAGCTCACGCTACCAAGCGCAGGACGGAAACCTTCCGTTGCGCTTGAAGCCAAGCCGGAACGCTGACGGAAACCGTCACCGTCGTACCAGTCATTAACACCAATCGAGCCGATAACACTACCCCAAGTGGTGGTAATGGAAGCAGCCGTGTTAATGTGGAGGTTATTTACTTCAAGGAACGCCCATGCTTGTGAACCGTTCCACTGGATTACTTCCGTGACGGCACGGGTAGCAATAACTGTGTGGTTGGTTTCAATAAAGACGTTGCTTGCGCCGTTCGGCACACCGACATCACGTCCGGCAGCGATCCACACGCCGGAACGGAAAACTTGCCAAGTGGACAAATCCACCCAGCGACCGCTACGAGTCGAACGGAAGTCACGACTCTCGCCACCAACTTCTGAGTCCGCAGTAGCCTGCGCACGAACAAAAGCGGGAGCCACCAAAAGAATTGCAGCCAAAACGGCAAGCGAAGCGCTTGCGGAGCGGCGCAATTGTGCTAGTACAAATTTCATGTATGTACTACTCCTTTGAGTGTAGAACAAAAAGTTAATTATAATAAGGGTTGGTGTTTTGAGGCTTACGGTGTTGGGGGCGTTATCGGGGAGCGGACACCGCCGCCGCTGTATTTCGTTGTTGGAGTATTATTTTTTTTGAACAACACGTGTTTTTTGAACAACAAACCAACAATGAACCAATAACCAAAGAGTGTCAGGAGTATCCCTACTCCTGGTGCATTTTTTATCCGAAGAGCATTTGTACAAACGGCGTGCCAGAGGAAGAATCTGACACTTTATGCTTCACAATCTGACACTTTTGCGTGTGTTTCGCCTATTTCTACAAAAAAGTGTCAGACAATTCTGACACTTTATCTTGACAGTCTGACACTTTTAAAAGAATTTTTCTGACAAATGTTGCGCTCAATTTAAATGAACTTTTTCACTTCCAAGGTTTGGTACAAAGTCATCTTAAATTCTATCCAGACCTGAATATCTGTGCTACGCATAAAATTGGGCTTTCGTGGCACAGGGCGAACGCTGCGCTCAACCTGCCTGTACTTCAGACTTATCGTCCGACTGCTTACACGTTACAAATGTTGAATTGGGAATGTCCAATTGAGTCAATAGATATCGTAAATGACTCGGATCTGGAGCGCTTAAAGAGAGATTCTTTTCCAAAAATTTACAACTTTCGCACTTGAATATTTGAATTCAAAGAAGTCTCACCACTCTTTATTTTTGCATCTTTTTTCCACTTCCTTCGGGAATATCTGTTTTAGCCACCGAAAGATTTACGGAGCGCAGTTCTTCAACTAAAAGCGCAAGATCTTTTTCTTGGGTTCGTGGACGCACACCGGACAAACGTTCCGAAAGGACATCATATAGATTATTTGGCGTTATACCGGGGATAAAAACTCCTTCTTCAGCAAGAGAAATTTTCCCTGTTTCTTCAGATACCACGAGCACCAATACATCTGCTTGTTCAGAAATCCCCATAGCAGCTCTGTGTCTTGTCCCCAAGTGTTTCCCTTGAAATCGTGTCGTCAAACTTAGGGGTAAAATACAACGCGCTGCTTCAATAACGCCATTTTGGATAACAATTGCACCGTCATGCAGAGGTGATTTTGGGTTAAAAATGGAAACAAGCAATTCTTTGGAAAGTTGTGCCTGAAGCGGAATGCCTGTTTCAATGGTCATTTTGATATTAGTGGAACGTGCGAACACAATCAAAGCACCAGTATGTTTTTCAGACATTTCAATAGCAGCACGGGCAATTTCATCCAATGTCTCATTCATCTGCGAACGTGTAAAGACACTAAAAACAGGCGAACGCACAATAAGCAGAAGCACCCGTCGTATTTCTTGGGAAAACAACACTACAAATGCCAAAAGCCATATACCACCAAGTGTACGAAGAATTAAATTTAACAATCGCAAATGAAAGACTTCAGTCAAAAAGTACACTCCCAGTATCACAACAATTGCATAAAATATCTGAACTGCAACAGTATTTTTTACTGTTTGATAAAGAAAATATAGCGTCAAGGCAACAATAATAATATCTATTACATCAATAATTGTGACGCTAATAAACCATATGCGGAAAAGTTCAACCATAGAATTTTAAAGAGAAATATCACAGGGAAGCAAAGATGAATAACTGTTCTAGAATACGATTATCCACAGCCACAAATGTACTGTTTTTTTTATTACACGAAAAAAGTTCTTGACTTTTTTTCTAAAGAGTCGTATTTTTGTATTCTTATTTCGCTTTAAAATAAATTACTCCGGAATAGCTCAGTTGGTTAGAGCATCTGACTGTTAATCAGAGGGTCACAGGTTCAAGTCCTGTTTCCGGAGCAAAGAAAAACTTCACAAAGCCCACAGATTCTTATCTGCGGGCTTTTGTGCTTTTTGGGGCAACGTTTGATAAAATTCCATAAAATCCCATACTTTTTGACCAAACTGGTGCAATTTGGGTGCAGTTTGGGTGCAGTTATGTTTGGCAGAGTTACGATAGCAAATCGTTCATTTTTTTGCCAATCTGTTCCAAATCGGTTTTTGTGTAATGTTTGCGCGTGGTGCTGATGTCCTGATGCCCCAACAAAACTTGCGCCTCTTGGATTGGCAAACCGCTTTCTATCCAACGATTCGTAGCCGTCTTGCGGAATGTGTGCCAACCACGACCGTTTTTTTCAATCCCTAACTCGTCCATGGCGGTATTCAAACGCCGCAGCAGTGCGCTTTGTGAAGTGGACTTCCAATGAAACACAAAATCCCCCTTACGAGGAATTGCACTGATGATTGTTTGTATGGTATTGGTCATAGGAAATGGGTCTAAACGGCGTTTGTCTTTTGGAACACGGTACAAAACAGTTTCCTGAACATTATCCCACGTCAGATTCAAAACTTCACCGATACGCCAACCGGTTTCGTAGATAAAGCGCAAAAGCAGTGCAAAATGCTCATCTTTTTGTGCAAAATATTCAATCAGTTGTGCAATTTCCTGTTCGCTATACACCTGCACAGGTTTGGGTGGCTCACGGCGCTTAAATTCTTTCGTTTCCAGCAACTTCGGCATATAACCACGTTTGTAGCAGTAGGTAAGAAACACCTGAAACGACCGTAAATGCAGGTTTACCGATGTGGCACTGAGTGTTGTTGCTTCCAGAAAATTCACAACGTCTGTACGCAGCCTTTCCAAGCTAACGTAGTAGTTGTTTGTAACGATTTTGTGAAATGCGTCGCTGTACGAGCGCTTGGTTTTAGACGCTTTATTTGCGCAATGTTCACGCATAAAATTTTTGAACGCATCTTGTACGGCAATGGACTGTACTGCTCCGCTTGACGGAGTAATGCCCACCGTTGCATGATACAAATCTCTGAGACGCTGCTCTGCAATTTTCCAACCTTCCTTCGTGTCCGATAGCCCAGTGGCAATTTGCCGAGATTTGAATTTGATATAGAGTTTGTTTCCACGACGAAAAATGCTGCCAGGAAAGGTGCGTTTTTTTGTTGATAATTTTGACATATTATTCTCCTACGGTATGTTTTATATGTGTGAGTGAGTATAAATCCTTTATTTTATCCTAGCAAACAATATAAGTCTTCTTTTTCCAAAACATTAAGAGCTAGGATAGAACTAGGAATCAACTAGGAAAGGCTAGGAAAGGCTAGGATAAGTTCTAGGGAAATTTTTTATTCTACTAGGACGGTCAAAATTTATCCTAGAGTTTTCCTAGCATTTGTAAAAACAAAGAGCAAGCAAATATAATGCTTTGAGGGGCGTTGCTAGGAAAGCCGAAATCTTTCCTAGAGTTTTCCTAGCAAAACAAACCCTATTGAACACAAGGCATAGAGCCATATTCAGGTTTTTTGGCGAAATATATTTTTACAAAGCATACAGGCAGCCGTGTGAAAACTTTTTTCTCTATGCACTACGCCTTCGCTCAAACCCTTAAAGAAACGCCCACAAGCAAATGTTTAACAGTTCTTTACAGCATTCATGTATTCAGAAATCCCTCCTCGTCTTGTAGTTTCATGCCATACAAACGCAACATTTTACCGGCTTTTTCACGACAATGCTCATACTCACGTTTCAGGTCATATAAGAGAGAAATTTCACGAAAAAATGTATTTTTTGTTGTAATATTTTCACGGTTATTTTGCCAATTTGTACCACAATTTTCGTCCATATAGTTTTGGTAATCCCGCCACAGTTCGTAGCCCCAGATTGTATATGATTTATCGAAAGTACATTTATCTTTGATGAACGATGCAAATGGGTTGATTTCGCCCGCATACAAATCAAGCTGCTTCTTCCCTCGCTCACACAAGGTAAAGGCTTGCTGTTTCCGTAAACGTTGCAAACCACGAATTGCATGATTGAAGATGCCGGGCAATTCGGCTTCAAATTGCTGCTCGATGCCGGGATCGATGGTCGTAATACGATATTCAAAAGGTAAGAGGCAAATTCGTCGCAAAATCGGCGCAAACGGCTCATTAGCAGGAAATGTGGGCATTTTGTTCATAGCAAACACCAATTTTGCTTTGTTCTCAAAATCTACTTGCTGCCCAAATTTTACATCGGTGCTTTGACGGTCGCCCCCGCTCAATTCCTTGATTGCACTAATATTGGCAAGTTTTGGCGGGATTTCCCCGGCAATCGCTAACCGTTTGTTTATCAAACCTGATTTGTAAAACTGGTCGTTTAATTGCTCCGCTTTAATGCTGGCTCTCGTGTAAAAAGCGCCAACAAGGTTTTGCATCACCCGCAAAACAGTGCCTTTGCCGTTAGCACCGCCCCCAAAGAACCAGAACATTTTTTGAAACTCGTATTTGCCCGTCAGTGCATATCCTAAAATTTCCCAAAATGTTTGTACCCATGATTCATCGTGCATGGAATAATTGCGCAAAGCCTTATGAAATTTTGGGCAATCCGCGTTTGGCTCAAAATTGTAGGTGTTGGCGTGGGTGAAATAGTATGAAGAGTCGTGGGGGATAGGTACGCACCGCTCAAGATTAAATGCGCAGTTTCGCAGGTTTATCAGGTCGTCGCGGGTATCGAAGAGTGCTGCGTCAATGTGTACACGGTCGGCAATAATTTCCAAGACCGATTGAATGTGGGTATTCGTCGCTATGTCGCCAATCGCATCTTGAATCAGTCTCCGCAGCACCCTGCGCGAGACCTGTCGCCAAAACCCACTAGAATACTCATAGAAGATAGTTTTTGAACCCACTTCCGACGTGCAAATTTTATTGTTGGCAATGATGTTTTCGGCTACGGCGCGGTGTATAAGTCGCCCCGTCTCAGTAAAAATCACTGCCGGAGGAATGGATTTATGTGGCTCTTCGGTATCGTCGGCAAGATATGGCGGCAGAACATTATTCGTGGAGGTATCTATTTCTTCGTGTCTTGGTTTACCGACGTTTTGCGGTACAGCATCAAGCAAAATCCGGTGCAATGTTTCGACCGAGCCGCCGCCCTCAAAAAAACTGCACACGTCTTTATAGTCCTCTGGCATCTGTGCAATAGCCAGCGTTTGCGCAGTTTTGCTCAAATATTGCACAGCATTTTGCGCACCTTTGCTGCCCGCAGCATCATTGTCATACAAAATGATAACGTTTTTGCCCGTAAACAACGCTGCCCACTCTCGTTTGAATGTCCCCGCCCCTGCTGTTGCGGTAACAGCGTCTATGCCTTGTGAAATCAGGCAGAGCGCATCGCTTTCGCCCTCGCATAAAACCAGTGTAGGACGGTCAATCAGAGAGATGGGAAAAAAGCCACTTGCACTGTTAAATGCGTATAAATTTTTCGCACCGTCTTGATGCCGGACTTTTTTGTAGTGTGTGCAATTTCCCTCGTCGTCGAACTTGTACGCAAATAGCGTGTAATCGTCGTCGGTAATACCTATACTCAGTTGTTGGCAAATCTCCAGTGAAATTTTACGGCGACGGAATCGCTCTCGCATAAAGTTTGGGTAGTAGCCTGAACCACGCTGTAAACGCTCTATACTGCGCTGTATCCTGTCAAAGGGAATCGGCGGCGCGGTCTTTCTGTTCGTGCGTTTATCATCGAAATTTTGCCTATCGGTGTGCAGACCATTCAGTGTGTCAATACCATAATCCCGTTTTAATTCCTTGTATGCAGCTTTTGTACTAATATTTTGCTTTCGTGCGTAGAACTGCACGACATTACCACCTTCGTTTGTACCAAAATCAATCCAGAACCCCGATTCTATGTTTATTGAGAATGAGGGGTGCTTATCTTCACGGAACGGGGAGCGGCAATGCCGCTCCGCTCCGTGGCTATTGTCAATATCTGGAATAAATCTTTTGTACAAGTCCAAAAAATTGGCTTGTTTTGTAGTCATAGACGGCTTTCCTAAGAAGTTTTTTAGAGGTTTTTAGGATTGTTGCTTTTCCGAGAACCGCGTGTCTGGCGACCAACCTCAACGCGGTTCTTGGCATTTTCTGATGTACGGCTCTCAAACACGAGGTTTGGAGCGTTGGCAAATGGTGGGGCAAAATCGGGATTGTCGAAGGCGGCTTCCAGCCAGCTATCGCACTGTTCCCGCGTGGTACGCAAATCGCGTTTGTTTTGGTACAAATCTACCGAGCGGATAGCGTTGGCATTCATCAAACGGCGGGCAAAGTCTTCGCCGATACCTAGATAGTCCGCCACAACCGTTGGCGGTATCAGTCGGCACTGTGTTGAGGCTGTTTTTCTCATAGAGCCTCCATTATAGGTACGGGCGGCTGTGTACCGCGTTGGTGGTATTGTAGTGTCGGTCTGTCAGCGTCAGTCGCTGCTGTATTTTCGCCGTTACCAAATCCAAGGCTTCAGGCTGTCCTCGGCGATATGCCAAGCGAACCCCTTCTGCGCTTAATGCTTTGCTGTGCAAGCGGTTCTGCTCGTCGGCAATTTCTGTGAAAATGCCGCGAAACGGGTGTTTGCGGAAGTTTATTTTGTCCATAACCGTTCAGATTGAGTGTGAAAAATGGTTGTTTATCGTTTGTGTAACACCCCATATTGGAAAAAATTCCTATAACGAAACGTAACACTTAGTACAAAATAACCACAAAAATACATTTTTGCAAAGTTTTTTGCTACAAAACGTAAAATTTGAAATATGGCAAGTAAGGCTCTACACTATAACGAATTTGGCAGACGATTTCACGATTTTGCCGTTACCATTGGCTTTGAGAATGTTCTTACTGATGTTGGACAACTCCTTGATATGACCCCGGCTAACTTCATGCGATATTTGAAGGGAGAGCGCGAACCCAAGTTTGCCACACTTCAAAAAATTGCTGCTACAGGCTGTTCAATTGATTATTTGCTTGGCAATTCTGACGAAATGTTCTCGACAAATATGCAGGGTGTAGTCTTGAAAACAGGTGTTGAAGCACGGCAGTTTCTTGAAACTCTCCATAAACTTGATAGCATACAAGAACTAAATTTTTTACCCAAACACGTTCGGAATTTATATACACCAACAGCCAGAGAGAACGAAAAATCGTACTTTGCGATAATTACAAATACCGTAGAAACTTGTCTATCCCTACGTCAAAAAGAGAATCAACCCGTTGGAAATAAACCTACTAATCTAAGTCAAGATAACTTCGATAGCGGTGATGCTCTGTTTTACTTAAAGCAGAACTTAGAAAAATTGTATGATGATATGTCAAAGTATCAACTGTTGGCTATCTTTCAGGTTGCTTGGCAAAATCACAAACTACAGCAAAAGTATTTTCGACTGTTTACTGATACTGATGGTCGAAACACCGTTCTTGTGGAATTTCTTGAAATTCAAAACTCAATCACGTTTAAGCTGTTTCCTTATATCCCTTTAATAGAAAAATGTGCAGATGCACTCAGCCAATTTTGCGAAGTTGTACAAAAAACCAATCATAAACTTCTTCAATCCCTTGACGAGCATGGCTTTGCTATTGGTAATCTTAGTAAATATCCAGACGATACCGAACCCAATGGCATTGATTTGCTACTAAAAAGAGACCGATTCTTATTCACAATTCTTGAACCAGTATTGGGAGAGATAATAAGTACCATTAAAATTTTCGAGGCAAAGGAATTTTATCGAATCATTGTAGAAAGTAAGGAATATCAAATTATTCAACGACACATAGAGGCAATGGAGAGCATTGTTGGGGAATTTCCTCGTTGGCAAGCGCTAGAATCAGGCGCGAGCAAAGCGACAACCAATACAAACGAATTGACCTCGGCAGAAATTCAGATTCTCAAAGAACTGGCAGCACGACAAATGAAGCAACAATAATCAGCGCAAATGCCCGCCCGCTTTGGGCAAATATCTACACGGATTATTGTTGCAAACAAAGGGTGATGACCGGCGTTTTTAACTCATAGCGACTGCCAGAAAGCAAAACAGTCCGAGAATCAGCACCACTGCACGATCATCGTCTGAACGTGTTTTGTATAAATCAGGTTTTTGCGACAAATCATCAAGTCTGAGGTTTCGTGCCGTTCTCTGTTGCTGTTTTCTCTTGAGCTGTTTTGAACGTGTAGTACGCAGCGACTTTTTAGTCCTGCTCAAATTTGACGACATCATTGTCGGTTTTGTGTTTTGAGTGTTGTTCATTGGAAGAAAAAGGAGAAGATGGTGGTTTGGAAGTTTTTGATTGCATAAACATTTGAGCTAATCCCATCACGGCGGGAAGCATACGCGGCACAGCCTCAAGCGCGGACGTTTTCGCCTCATTCCAACGGTTTACAGAAGCGGCAGTGAGGGCTGCGTAATCGTCCTGTAACGTGGAGCTTTCGCGTAGGTATTCCTCGCTGAACTCTGTCGAGAGTTCATTTTGCACTGTCAAACGATCCACTTCGCGCTGGAGCGCATGAATTTTCTCCAAGCGCTCTGCGGCAATTTTACTCGTTTCGCGGTAATCGCTTTTCATCTCGGCGAGTTCCTGCACAGTTTTTTCATACGCCCACTTGTAATGCGTGGCTTCAATCGCGGCGGCATCCTTTGTACTGCCGTGAGTGTGCGCCAAACTAGGCACGGTAGGCATAATAGCAACAGGCTTTGGATCACCAGCGTCGAGACGCTTGGCAACGGCATCAGCCAAATATGCGAGAAATGTGTCAGGTTCTGCGAGGGTTGGAAGTTCGGCTGCGGTGAGCAGGGATTCAAACAGCGTTTGCGGGACCAGCGCCGTAGAAGATTCGGCAGTTTCAATGTCGCTCAATACTAGCCCCGACAGTTTCACAAGGCGGGCGACGGTGATTTCCATCTTCTGTCGCATGATGCGAAATATATTCCCCGGCACGGTTTGTAGCTCAAATACGGGCGGTGGTGGTGCATGGTGGTTCGGAACGGTTTTGGTGCGATGCGGTGTGGGCAGGTGGTCAGCGTGGAATGGCTTGTAGTCGTCAGGTGCATGGAGTTCATCGGAAAGAACATCGTTGATGGTGCTGTTTTCTTCAAATTCATCATCAACATCTTCATCGTCGTAGGGTGCTACTTCATCGGTATCGGTGTCGTCGGGAATGTATGCACGAGGCGGGGCAATTTGGGGGCGGTAGGTTGCGTTTGGCGGGTGAGTAGGCGGTTTGTCTGAGGCATGAATGCCAAGAGAACGCAAGCGGGCAAGGTATTTGGGCGGAATGTGGTCGGAACGCTCAAGGCTCGCAACCGTGCGCCTGCTGATACCAAGCACATCGGCAAAATCCTGTTGCGAAAAACCCTGTTCATGCCTGACCAACGCTAAGGTTTGTCCGGTCATAGAATCATGGAAAAGTGAGAAAAGAAGTGAAGGAAATGGAAAAAAATTGTGTACTGCGCGGAGTAAAATGGCTTAAACGTGAGCAATGATGGTACATTGCGGGTAATTGCACAAAGAATCGAAACCTTTGGAAGGCGCACAAATGTAATATAAAAAGAATTTTTGAATTTTCCAAGAAAAAAAATTTGTTTATGTGAAAAAAGTTTTTAAGGAGAGTTTGCATTTTACTCTTTTGTGACCCAAATTTTTTAGGCTGCCAGCGTAAAAATCGTCATTTCATGCGCTGTCGGGGCAAGACGATTTTTTTCATTGACAGCCACACGGCTTACACCGCGCTGTTCGCAGCGCACAACAAAATCAACGTTGTGCCGCAACGTGTTTTTGCCAAGCGGCTTTCGTGCATCGCCTGTTGATTGAGCGATAAAAATAAACGATGTTTCGGGAAACATTGTCGGCAATGCCAAGACTGCCTCCTGTTCTGCATCCATTTCGCTGACCGAATCCACGAACACATAGCGTGGCTGCTCAATGACAACGGCATCGGTCAGCTCTTCCAATGAGCGGTTCTCAACAAACCGCACTCGTGGGCTGAGAGAGGGCAAAAAACGCAATCGTGCTTGCATTGTACCAACGGCAAAATGCTCTTCGCTGGTGTTGTAGAGAACATTGCCAAACCGCCCAAGTTCCATTGCCAATTCAAAAGCCAGCGTGCTTTTGGCGCTGCCCGCATTGCCCCAGAGCAAGCCGCTCCAAGGGCTGTTCGCCGGAATTTGACCAAAAAAGGCTTGTAAGCGTGGATTGAGGGGAAGCGGGCGAATGTGCATTTTGAGCAAATCGTGTGCTGTGGCACTGCGGATAAGGGTATTCATGGGAATTATGGAGAAAAGTAGGAAAAATGAAGGTAAAGAAAACAACAATAGGAAACATCAAGTTTGGTGAGGGAAGATTGAAGGAGAGAAAGAAAAGGCGAGCGAGTAGCGTCGGTACACAGGTCGGCAACTTATTGATGAGATAATGCACGGAAAAAAGGCGCAAGTGAGCAGTCTCCGGGTGGTCGCCAATTCACCAAGGTCCGGCGACATTTCCACTTCAAAGAGTAGAGATCCTTCCGGGCGGCTGGTGTGCCTTACGGACACACATTCAGAGACTGTACTTGCGTAAAGAAAAATATTATTGCTGGAGGGTACGCGATTATCCCAAATCTTCGGACGTAAAGGACAAACCTACGACAAGAGCCGCAAGCGATGTCGGTAGTGATATGTGCAAATGTGCGAAAAACTCCATATATTTGCAATTCCACGCAATGAGGTAGCTGTGTCGGCTCATTGGGCAACAGCATAGCCCGTCAGACCTTCGTTATGCTCGTGGGAGTTTTTTCATCACGCTCGCCAATTCCACACCGCTTCCCGTCGGCTTATTTCCGGCAAATACATTCCGTCGGCTTTGTCGGGACGAACATACTTCACCAGAAAATCCACTGCGCCTGAGCGCTCCACACGCCAAACCGCACCTTCAACTTTGTCCAACGCGCCGTGAAAACCATACTCGCCAAGCAGCTTCAACACCGCTTCAACGCTGATTGCCGTGCCACGGTGCAGAAGATGAGGCAGCGTGAAATTACCAATTTCTGCGCGGCGCTCAAGTTCATCGTAGGCAGCACGCTCCGTACCGCGCATGAGGTCGAAAGCGACAAATGGTTCATGCCGAAGGTCGTAGCGTGTGCCGTGCGCTTGCATGAGCCATTCCCCGCATAAACGCTCGCCGTCCTGCAATGCCGCATAAAACCTATCGGCATTTTCATAAACCCAGTTTGCAAAGCGCCAGTGCTGTTCGTAGTTCGAGGTTTCGGCAAGGTAGCCAGAGCGAGTGAGCGGGTATAACTGCTCGCCAACACGCGCCACACCGACGTTTGAGCCGTCGAGTTTCTCTTGCACAATCACGGTATCGTGCTTGTCGCGGGTGCGGAGTGTGGTAATACGGGCTTGTCCGTCCTCGCAATAGTGGTCGTTTGCTCCCATGCGGCTTTCGGGCAAGTGGGGAATGTGTCCGTAGTTTTTGATGCCAAGCGGTTTTTGAGGAAATGGTGTCGGTGTGTTCATGGTTGTTTCCGTGCAGAATGTGTGCAGAGTGTGTGCAAAAAAGGGAAACAACGAAGAGGCAATTTCTATGCCGATGCGTTAAAAGGGCATAGTTGTCAGGTTTGGCGGGAAAATGTGTGGTAAAAGTCTGACAGTGTAAGGAAATTATTGAGTATTTGTAACACGCTGCGCTGTGCGAGCCAAGATTGCAGGTTTGCTTTCGTCATCGGGCGGAAAACCGATAATCAGTGCATGAGCATCATTAGCGGGGTCTTCGGCTGGATAAGGGTCGAAGATACAATCAAGTTCAATGTCGTAAACGGCGACTGCTCGGATTTGGTAGAGAAGAAATTTTTTCTCGTCTTTCACCGCACGTTTATATGTCGTAAGTCGTTCTATATCAACGGAAAGTTTTCCTTCATCTTTGGGGCGTGGTGCAAATGCACGTGAAGATAACTTGCCATCAGGTTTGATGTACCGTTTATCATTTGCCCACACCCGACGCAGTAAAACATCATTTTCAGGAATTCTATCGCCTTTTTGCAGCATCGTCATTATCTCCCTTGCAGCCAATCCTGATGTGAGCGTATATCGTGCGTGGTCATATTTCCTTGCGCTACAAAATCTTTAGCCTCAAAACGCAGATATTTCCACTTATTGTCAGGATAAATCAATATCTCCAGTGAACGATTGCTGATGCTGTTTTCCAATTCAAGTGATATTTCACCGTTTGGACCGGGTGCAACAAAATATACTTCTTGCTGCAACGCATCGAACGCTTTGACCACACGGATTGCATCTTCGATAACGCCTTCACCAATCCTCACGGCTCCATAGCTATCCCAGTTTTCCGGCAATGCGCCAAATTCTTTCAATGAATCAATTACACGCCGCGCCTGAATTGAGACCGGGCGTTTGTAAGCATAGTGCAAAACGACAGACACGCTGGTCGTATTTGCCAGCAAGCCCTCTTGCGCCTTGCTTGTGTATGGTGTTGTTCGAGCATCATTCATATTCGGATAGCCACGAAGCTCTCGACCATGCGCGGTGGATATATCAAGTAAATTGTTCATAAAATTCCTTGGTGAGCATTGTTCGGAAAAGATGCGATGTTGTCGTATGGGCAAAATCCAGCCACGATGAAACATCGTTCCATGCTATTTCTGTTGCCCGTTCGACTGATGTTTGCCAAAGAAGTGCCGGGTGCTGCTCGGCATTGATACCGTTGGCAAGTGAAAGATGGATATGAGAGTCGTTGTCCGTTACATAGCTTTGATTGAGCGATAGATTCGATAAACGACCTTGCACCGAGAAACCTTGTCTAATCTGGATTTGTAGGTTTTTGCTGATAAACTCTCGTATATCTTCCTGTTCGTCTATATCAACGGCATCAATGTAGCGCAAATTCAGATGAGAAAAGGTGAATTCTTTGCGATAACTCTTTGTAAGCATCTCCAAAACTTCTTCTATAAGGGGCTTAAATGCGCCGTTCCATTCATAATTTTGTTCGGTATCGTTTACCGTTATTATTCCAAAACCAAACTGCACAACGGGCCACGTGCCTTCATTACGTCGGAATTGATACACAGGTTTATAGGCGACAATTTCAAGCGGAATCCCCTCCGGCACTAAACGTTTTACCATCGTAAAACCCCGCTCCGCCAGCACTTGTGCAAAAACGCCTAGCGCAAGCGCAAAGCCTTTATCCGTCGGTTGTTTGGTTATGTCGTCCGATTCTAATGCCCAATGCGCTTCAAATATCACTTCCTGCAAGGGAGCGCGTGGTAATTTGCCGATATATTCCAATGCTTGCATAACGGGTTGGATATGGTTAGATGAGGTCGCAAAGTTACCAATATACGGCTGTTTTACCAACAAGTTCTTTTGTTCCACACCCTTTTTCTCACAACTCCCCACGAAATGCCCGCCCCAATATCGCCTTTTCTATCACGCTTATTTCCTCGTCCATTGCCAGCAAACCGCTTACCGCTTGCTCCCGCGACAAAACTGCTTCCACGCGCCACACGATAACCACTCTACAACGGCGTATAATCCTCAAAAGAATCATCTGTTCCATTCTCGCGGCAAATACTCACGGGCGGAATCGTGTTCAACTCAAGCTGTTCGGCGAGTGCCGCCAATATCCCGCGTATATCCGCCCTATCGTCGGGAACGAAGCCAAGAAGTTTACGCACCAATTCCGCATCTTGCCTGCGCTGCACGTCCATTGCCGTTTCCAGCAAGGTTTTTACCTGCTCCTCGTCCATGAACAGACTTCGCCAACTGTTGTAGCCTATCGTTTCGTGAATAAGATAGTCTGTGTACGGCACGGTGATTGTTGTGGTGGCTGATTCGTGGTGTATTGCCATGCCTACAACTCCCCACGAAACGCCCGCGCCAGCACTGCCTTTTCCATCACGCCTATCTGCTCGTCTAGTGCCAGTAACTCGCTTGCCGCCTGCTCTCGCGACAGCACCGCCTCCACACGCCGCACGATTTCTTGCTGCTCGGCGAGAGGGGGGAGGGGAATGGAAAGATTGCGACATTGCTCCAATGAAATATTACTTTGACCAACGACACCTCTTGTTTTGTCTATAACTTCTGCTAATGTTTGAGGGTTCAAAAGAGAAAAATATAAAAACTGATATGACAAACATGGTTTTGGTCGAAAGAAAGCTATGGCTTGATTTATGTTCCATTCAGGATAAGTATTGGGAATGATTGCTACTTTTCCCAATGGCGGTCCAACAATGTTCATAATTACATCGTTTGGCAAAATCTGTGAACGCTTGAGAAATCCTGTATGAACTGATTGAGGTATGAATGCAGGATTGCTTTCAAATTCAAGTTTTTGTTGAACAATATTGTACACTTTAAGAAACGGTATATCCCCTTTTGATGCTACTTGGCTGGGCGTTGCTCCTTTCGTAATTGGAAAACATACCTCCCCCAACTTCACCCACCGCCAGCTTTCTGGCACATCGTAGGGCGCGTCGTCGGGCGTGGAGGTGGCTTCGGGAGCGGGCTGCGGGTGTGCGGTGCGCCAGTCGGCGGTGAGGTCTCCGGTGAACGCTTTATGCAGCAGTGCCGCACGGCGCAGCGTGAAACTTTCCCGCGCTTCGGCGATGAGGCGCTTTGCCTCGCGGAGTTTCGTGAGCAGTCCGTCTAAGCGTGTGGCGATGCGCTCCTGCTCGGCGAGGGGCGGGAGGGGGAAGGGAAGTTGTGATAGTTTTTCCCAACTTACCGAACTTTGTCCCACATAACTATTGCAAAGTCTGGCAAAAACACCTGCTTGCCATTGACTAATAAGCCAAAACGTAAGGATTGGTGCTTGCAGATTATCTTGAGGGCGCAAGCGGGTAAAATGATTACTGAATACAACCGTTTCTTCATAACCACGAAACAAAGCACTCTTTCCGACAAGCTCTTTGCTATTCGTATTATTGAACACAACATCGTTTTGTTGCAATACATATTTTTCGGATTTTACTGCACTTTTAGGAACACGCAGATAGTCGGCAAAATGTATATTGCCAAACCTATCAACATTATTCATCCTAAGCTGAATTATACCAGTCTCATCACGATTGCCACAAGCAAAGCCATTTTGAATATCTTTAATAACCTCCCCCAACTTCACCCACCGCCAGCCATCGGGGAGCGGGTAGGGAGCCGGAACGGTGTCGAGGGTTTGTGGGAGAGTATTCATTTCGAGTGCGCGTTTTATTTTCGTTTTATTTTCGTTTTATTTTCGTTTTATTTTCGTTTTATTTTTTCTACTACGATTGCAAAAAAAAGCAAGCTATTGATTTGTAATGTGTTGCTGTTTTTATTTTTTCAACCGAAGCGAGTTTTATTTTTTTTATGCAAGGGTATATGTTCTGGTTTTCCTGCCCGGAGACCCGGAAATCACCCCATCACTGACTAATCCATACACAATACGTTGCACATCTTGGCGATGTACACCTTTCAAACGCTGGACAATCTCTGAAATGGACGCGGGACTGTGGAGTTTGAGGTCTTCCAGAATCAAGGCTTTTAGCACGTGGTCTTCCACAGTTTTCAGGGTGGGCTTGATATTGAGTTTTGCTTCCTTGATAAGCATCGGATTGAGCAAATACGCACTTGCTTTTTTACTTCCGCGTTGGATAATGATTTGACGTTCAAGTAATCCGTCAATCCAAGACTGTAAGCGTTCCTCTTCGGCTAGTTGGAGGGTCTTGGAAAGCTGCGTCGCTAAAATCTTTTTTGACCGAGCAATAATGCCCAGCGCAATATGCTCTTTTTGTCGTAGTTCGGTAAAATGCCGATTGACGTAATCAAGCAGCATAATACTTTCTTCGTCAATGATTTGCGATGATTGCGTAATGGAAACATTTCCAAACGAGGAATCAATCGTTGGAAACGGCTTTGCATCTTGACTGAGCTTTTCGTAAATCAAGTCGAATCCTGAGCCTTCACCTTCCATGAGATTCAAATCATGCAGAATGGTCATTAGGTGGGGATTGCGACGCTGCCGAGCGTGTAAAATGTTGTCTTTGGTAACACCAAGCGGCAATCCGCCTGGATTCGTGATGCACAGCCGATTGGGATAGACTTCAATAAAAATATCGCCAGAAATAGTATAGGACTTGTGTGCTACGGCATTGACCAATAATTCGCGGATAACTTCTTGCGGATAACGCCGAATTTGCTTGCGAAACATCCCGGTCGGCAACTCGTCAAAATAGGTCAATTCAACTGCTTTTGCTTCAATATCCAGCAGTAAATCTTTGGGATTGAGCGCGGAATCGAACCATGTTTCTTTGCGAATTTTTTCTTCTTTTTCATCATAGACAATGTACTGGACAGTTACGGGATAAGAGATTGCCGCACGCTGTTGGGCTGTTCCAAGCCAGAGCGTACCAACATTTGTTAAGTTCCCGTCCACAACACAGTTATAGTATTCTAAAATTTCAATATCTGTTTTTTCTGCAATCCGAGAACTGACTTTAGGCGACTGACGTATATCCCTGATAAAATTCTCAATTTCTTTCGGATGTGCCTGTGAGAGATTCACAGACCGCCGAAGCAATTCCCATTGAAAGGCTTCTTTCTCATTCACAATACGGACAATATCTTCACTGCGAATTGGCTGACAACTATCGGCAACACGAATGTAGATGCGCCCGTCCGAAGTTGTTGCAATGGCTTTCAAGGAAGGAAGAACACGGATAGAACAGTATTGACCGCCACTTGGGTGTGTTTTTACCTCATAATCGCTCAAGCCAACATTAAATGCTCGTGAGCGCAGGGTTGTAATTATCACGTTTAGTTCTTCTGCGCTAATACGCTGGTCTGACGGAGGCGCAATATCTCTATCTTCAATGCCAATAATTAAAAGACCACCTTGCGCGTTTGCCAGACAAACACAGGTTTTGGCAAGGTCGGGGAAATCCTCCGACCCTTTCCGTACTTTTCTAATACTCTTGTATTCAGTAATAATATTTTCTATTGGCATAAATGCTTCTTCTGTTATTAGCGATATGACGTTGTGATGCTTACTGCAACTCCCGCACTACCTCGCGCAAGAGCGCGGAAGCCTGTTCCAGCTTGCCGAGAGCTTCCAATGCCGATTCTGCGGGGTCGGGCAAATCGTCGTAGCCGATAAGGGAATCATCAGCAATCAAGCCCATATCCAGCGAATCGTTTTTAGCACGGATTTCCTCGCGTTTGAAGGCGTTCCAGCGTTCATCGTGCTTGGCAGCTTCGTGGCGGTCTTCGGCACGGTAGGCAGCGATAAAGCCCGCAAAATGGTCGTGCATGAGCGGTGTTTTTTTGCCGAAGGACGGCATATTTGTACGAAGGTCGTAGAACCAGACTTCCTCCGTTGCGCCTACGTCGGCTTTGGAGCGCGTGAAAAAAAGAACATTCGTTTTCACGCCCTGCGCATAGAAGATTCCTGTGGGAAGGCGCAAAATCGTGTGAAGATTGCATTTGTCCATAAGCGCGGCGCGAACTTTTTGACCGTCGCCGTCTTGGAACAGCACGTTGTCCGGCAGCACAACGGCGGCGCGGGCTTTACCGTCGGCTTTGAGCGAAAGGTAAATATGCTGAAGGAAGTTCAGTTGTTTGTTTGATGTGGCATAGGTGAGGTCGTCGCGGGTAGGGCGTTCACCGCCTTTTTTCGTACCAAAAGGCGGATTGGTGAGAATCACGTCATAACCGCCGCGGAAGCGTTTGCCCGTGTCGGAGAGTGTATCGCCAAGCGTAATTTCGCCTTGAATATCGTGGAGCATAGCGTTCATAAGCGCGAGGCGGTGCGTGTCGCGGACAAGTTCGCAGCCGGAGAGGGCTTCGGCTCGTTGGAATGTTGCTTGTTCGCTGTCCAACGTGAAGTAATCATCGGTTGCTTTGCGGATATGACGTTCCGCCATAATCATAAAACCAAACGTGCCGCAAGCAGGGTCGTTACAGCGTTCGCCGGGTTTGGGGTCGAGAAGTTCCACCATCACATCCACAAGCGGGCGCGGCGTGAAGTATTGCCCCGCGCCGGATTTTTTCTCATTGGCATTTTTTTCGAGCAATCCTTCGTAGAGGTCGCCCAGACCCTCGGTTTTGGCGGCGTACCAGTCCAGTTTGTCAATTTCGGTGATAAGTTTGCGAAGATTCTGCGGCGCGTCAATGCTGCTGTTTGCTCCGGCGTAAATTTCCTTGATGCGTCCGTGCGCTTTTTCGCCCAAATCCAAGAGCAAACGACGGTAGAAATTTTTGAGTTCGATACCTTCCAACTTCGCCAATTCGTCCCAACGGTATTCGGCGGGAATAGCCGATTCCGTCTCGGTTTCCTTTGCCATTTTGAGAAAGAGCAAATAGGTAAGTTCGGTAACGTACTGGTGATAGGTGATACCGTCATCACGTAGAACATTACAGAGATTCCAGAGTTTTGAAACGATTTCTTGGGTTGTCATAATTGCGAGCAGTAATCGGGCTATTACGAGAAGTGTAGGTTCAATCGGTAAGGTACGCCTACAACGTGCCTTAGCTTGCTTGTCTGAACATTTCCTGCTGAATACGCCCGACAATGAGTTCTAATTCGTTGTTAAAAATGGGATTGAGTGTGCGGAAGCCGCCCTGTGCCTTAAAGGGTTCGTGGTCGAAGGATTCACGGGTAAGTGTTAGCTCAAGGATCATCTGCTTTTCAATGCGGTCGAGCCATTTTAGCTGTGTAACATTCCATGCACGTTCCGATTTTATGCGCTGAACGGCAGTTTTAACACGGCTTTCATAGCTTTGGAGTGCTTCGCCCAGCGCAAGAGTACGAATATACGCAATAATATCGCTGACTGCCTCAACATTTGTGATGGAGTGAAGGCTCTGCCATGCAGTTTGGACAGCATTCGGCGAAAATCCCTTCTCTTGCAGAATCAGCAATAACTCTCGCAAGGTTTCTTTCGTAAGTTCTGCCGGGCGTTGGCAAACAATCCGTAAAGCGGGGACGGTGTTGATATTCTCTTCAAGGAATTTCCGAAACTGTTCGATGTAATCTGCGGGCTTGTCCGTGCCTTTTGTTCCGTAGCCTCGTTCCACCGATAGCAAGCGGTCTTCGTGGTTGGAAATCATCGTCAGCCCTTCCTGTGAAAGGCGTGTATCGAAGGAAACAAGCAATTCCTGTGCTTTCCGCATCTCTTCCAAACGCTCTTGAACGGGCATGGAGCGTAGTTCTGCAAAGAAGATTTCAGGCGATTTTCCCAAGGCTTTTGCAAAAGCATCTCTGCTTTGTGGTGTGAGATTGCGTTTGACGCGATGAAACTTTGCCGCTATTTCCTCCATGATTGTTGTGCTGTATTGTTCACTATTATCAACATTCTCTACACTTTTGAGTTCCTCCGAAAGTACGGCAAAGGTCTTGGAAACACCGGTGGTAACAGGTTTCATATCGCTTACTTCCTTCATTGCTTCGTACAAACGGACGGCATCAAAAATGCGAAAATGCGTTTTGCCGATTTCAGGGCAAAGCCTTGTAGCCCGTCCCAGCATTTGTTCGTAGAGAATGCGGGATTTGACACGGCGTAAAAACACGATATTGCAGATAGACGGTACGTCAATTCCCGTCGAAAGTAAATCTACGGTCGCAACAATGGTCGGATACCGCTCGTTGGTAAATTGTCTTGTCGCCGCTTCGGGGTCATAGACAGAGCCTGTAATTTTCGTAATGGCGCGGTCTTGCACGGGTATTCCCGCTTGCAAAAATTCTTCCTTGAGCGTTTGGACAACAAGGTCAGCATGAGCGTCATTCGCACAGAATATCAAGGTTTTCTGTTCGCTGTCGGGGTCAAGATGCTTGACTAATTCTTGGCACACAACACGGTTGAAATGTTTGGTAATGACGCGCTTGTTAAAGCCGTCAATCTCAATCGTTACATCGTCAGGCAATGCAGCTAGTTCAACGACTTCGCCCGTTGATTGCCGGAAGGCTTCAGGAGTTTCGCCTTTTTGCCATTTGATACCGCCTTGATTCAGTTCGGTTGTGATAGTGAAAGGCGGCTCATGGTCAATAAGAACGCCGTCCACTACGGCTTGGCGGTACGAGTAATGAAAAACAGGTTTACCGAAAATTTCTGCCGTATGCAAAGCGGGCGTAGCAGTTAATCCTATACGGACAGCATCAAAATACTCAAGAACGCGACGATATTGACTTGTGTACTCATCCAAGTTTCGGAAGTGCGTTTCTTCTTCGCTAACCTCTTTGTCCGGCGTATATCCTCGATGTGCTTCATCAATGATAATGCAATCGTAAGCGTCTATGGGCAAAGGCTTTTCGTTTGCTTCGGGATAAAACAACCTTCGGACAAGCCCTTGCACCGTCGCAAAGTGCAGTTTCGTATCATCGTCGGGAATTTTTGCCTCAATATCAGCAACGTGGTAGATGCTCGAAAAGGTCTGAAAATCCTCAATCCGTACATCATTGAAGCGGTTGATAGCTTGCATTGCCAAGAGCGACCTATCCACTAAGAACAAAATGCGTCGGAAACGTCGTGATTTGATAAGCCGATAGCACAGCCCAATAGCCAAGCGAGTTTTGCCTGTCCCTGTTGCCATTGCCAGTAGAATGGCGCGATGTCCACGTTCCAATGTTTGTTCAACAGCTTGAATCCCTTGCATTTGATAATACCGCAGCCCCAAGCCGTTTTTATCGGTGAGGTAGTTAAACGATTCTGCCTGCAAACGCTGATGAGCATTGGCTTCATCATGCTTCAACATTTCTAAGAGTGTTTGTGGAGCATGAAATCCCTGCAATGCTCTGGCATGGTTGCTTGAGAGGCGCACGTCCCGAAACCAAATGCCCGATTTTGTCTCAATTTGTTTCACAAAATCACGTCCATTGGAAGCATACACAAACGGTACATGGTATTCACCCCATTTGCCGCAAAGCTCGATATTTCCTATTTCTAAGCAAAATTTTTCAGCATTACTGGCATACTCTTGGGCTTGGCGCAGGTCGGAAGAAATATCCTTGTTTCCCTTTTTTGCCTCAACAATACCAACAAGTTGCAATCCCGCAAAAAGCGCATAATCGGCAATGCCATCGCCAAAAGGAACTTCCGCTAATGCAAGATTTTTTCCTGCTTCCGGGCGAACACCACTAGCGTACCGCAATAATTCTGAATCTGCTGACCAGCCAGCAGAAACTAACTGAGCATCTATTTTTTTTCGGGCGAGTTGTTCGGGCTGAGATTGGGTTGAAACACTCATAAACACTGAGCAGAGAGTATATGCAAAAAGAAGAATTCTAGGTCTGTGAGGAGTGCTGCAATGTTGCAGAAAATTTGTACAAATTCAAAGGAGAAATTCAGCATAGGTGCAAAATAGGTGCAATGCACTTTTTCTGTCAAGGGTTCATGCGGTTTTTTGGGGGGTGTGCTTTCGTACTGTTAATCAGAGGGTCACAGGTTCAAGTCCTGTTTCCGGAGCAAATTTAAATACAAAAAAGCCTGTCAAATTTTGTTTGACGGGCTTTTTTGTATTTTTGGGAGTGCGTGCAATGTGCAAATGCCCTTGATTTAATCACCGTTATACACTACTAAAATTGTAGGCAAATTTACTCCATCAATGACGAACAACTCCGTTCATTCTTCTATCGAATACCGTAAAAACACAGAGCGCCCTTGCAAACGTATTGCAAAGGCGCTGTGCGTTTTGATACACATAAAATTGCCAACAAATAGGCAACGCAGTTATCGAGAGTAGTATTCGACAACAAGCGGAATTTCACAAATGACAGGTATTTCCTCGCGCGGCGGAACGTAGAGGAGTTTCACACTTAAATTTGACTTGGAAACTTCCAAATACTGCGGCGGAGCAGACGTCCGGATTGCTTCTTGGAAGCAAAGGAGTTTGCGGCTTTTCTCGCGTACCGCAATGACATCATTCACTTTCACGCGGTAGGAAGGAATGTTGACGCGCTTACCGTTTACGGTGAGGTGTCCGTGTGTTACATACTGGCGAGCTGCATACATAGAGCGAGCAAGACCTGCACGATAGACAAGAGCATCCAAGCGGGATTCGAGTAATTGGACAAGGATTTCCCCTGTGTTACCCAAAGCGCGTTGTGCTTGGTCCACATAGCGGCGCAATTGACGCTCATGGACATTGTACTGAAGTCGGAGGCGCTGCTTTTCAAAAAGCTGTTTGCCGTAGTCGGAAACCTTAGCGCGACGCTTATTCGCACCGTGTTGTCCGGGAGGATTCGGCTTGCGCTCCATGTATTTGCCTGCTTTCGCAGTCAAAGCGATACCAAGTTTCCGCGAAAGGCGGACTTTGGCTCCGGTATAATTGGACATAGAAAAAAAAAGAAAAAATCGTGGAGATTCGTTGAAAGTGCGGCGTTCTTCTGCAATGATAAGAACTATTGCTTTATAGCTTCTCGCGTTTCTCCAAAATCGCAACCCATTGTATCAAAATACATTAAGGGAATTTTTGAAGCGTAAGAAACAGCCGCTCAACGCTGAATTAACAAGACCGCTAAAATACGAAAAACGAATGATGTAGCAAGAGATTTTTTTTAGCAGGCAATTACTCCGTTCACATATCACTCTGTTTAGTCAAAATAAAATCACCTATGACCAGAGCATCCAAACCTGTTGAAAAATAGCACCGCAGAGCATCTTGCGGAGTGCAAACAGTCGGCTCGCCTTGCACATTAAACGATGTGTTTATGAGAATACCGTAGCCGGTACGCTTTTCAAATTCATCCAAAAGCGACCAAAAAAGCGGATTCGATTCTTTCGTCACACGCTGTGTCCTAGCTGTCCCGTCCACATGAACACACGAAGGAACATTTGCCTTTTCGGCTTCGGCAAAAGGCAACGCAACGACCATAAATGGCGAATCTACGCCGCTTGGAATAAAACGCTCATAACTTTCAGCTTTGATAGACGGACAAAACGGTCGCCAAGGCTCACGGTGTTTGACTTCCAAATTGAGTTTGTCCTTCATATCGGGAAAAATCGGGCTTGCCAAAATTGACCGCGCACCCAACGAGCGTGCACCAACTTCCATTGAGCCTTGCATCCAGCCGATAATTTTTCCTTCTGCAAGTAATTGAGCGGCTTCCGCAGCGACGTTGGTACTTTTTCGATATGTGGCTTTGGCGTTATTGAGAACAGTTTCAATTTGGTCATTGGAGTAGCTCGGTCCCCAATAGGTATGCTGCATCGTAAAGCGTGGATTGTCGCCCGCTTCCTGAGCAGCCAACAGAGCCGCTCCCAGGGAAACACCATTGTCCGTCGCAGCAGGCTGGACAAACAAATTATCCACCATGGACATTTGGGCAATTTTACCGTTCATCGCGCAATTCATCGCCACGCCTCCTGCTAAACATAGATTTTTTGAGCCGGTACGGTTATGCAAACGCTTGACCATGCCCATGACGACTTGCTCAATACGCCATTGGACAGCAAACGCTATGTCGGGATAATTTCCTTCCAAAGCAGATTGATTGCGGCTTCTGGGCTGTCCGAAAAGTGCTACAAATTCATCAGTGAAGCGGCGACCGTACTTGTGCGTACCGATAAAGCGCAAATAGGGATTGACGGCGTAATGACCAGTTTCAGCATCAAATGACAACATTTTATCCAGTTTATCCTGCAAGTCTTGATTATACTTTCCATATGAAGCAAGCCCCGTTACTTTTCCTTCGTCCATGTAAGGCTTAAAACCAAGAAACTCTGTAAATGTCGCATAAATACCACCAAGCGTATGCGGAAGTTTGTAGGTATCGAGAATTTCAATTCCTTGCGGCGTACCATGAGCAAGCATCGTGCATATTTCCTCGCCTGAACCGTCAATGCTGATGATATTCGCTTCTTCAAAACCGGAAACAAAAAATGCCGATGCTACGTGTGAAAGGTGATGCGAATAATACTTTACCGGCGGCACAGTATTGGTCGGGGAAAGCGAGCGCAAGCCAAGTTGCAAGGTTTGTTCAATACGGTCGGGGTGATACAAATTCAGGCGGTATGCTTGCTGGAGCTTGTTGTACGAGTGCGTATCGGGATATTTTGTGTGCTGCTCCTCGTAAAAAACAGGTGCCTGCAGACTGTATCGCGTACAATCCCAACCATAGGCAATATGGTCAATCTGGTCAAGATGTAATCCCGCTTTTTCTAAACAAAACCGCGCAGCCGAAAAGGGAAAATCATTGGGAGAAGTTTTAATGCGGTTAAAGCGCTCTTCTTCAGCCCAGGCAACGAGTTTCCCATCTATCACCAAAGCCGCACTGGGATTAGGTCCGGGCGCAAACATACCGAGAATTTTCATAGTGTTTTTTGCTGTGAAATGAAAAGAAAATGCCTCTGACAAAACAATATGGGATTTTGAAAGAAAACTATAGTACCATCAGTGGAAGCCGTATTGAACCAGTTCCAGTACGAATTTCGACAAAATAGACACCACCTGCAAATGTTGTTGGGCGAAAGACTAAAGTGCCGTCGGATGCTATCGGTAATGCCGTGCCACTAAAAACAACCTGCCCAAGCACATTGTAAATGGCAACATCAGCTTGTACTTCATTGGAAAGTGGAAATTCAATGCGAACTTCGTTGCCGCCGCGCACAGTGTTTGGCGCTAAACGCGGCGCGGTAAGAAGCGATGATGAACGTTGAATAATCGAATCGCGGTAAAGGCGCACGGCAACATCAGAAATATATATCCCGTCAAATTGCGCATCACCGTCGCTCAAAAGCCCAAACCGCAGCAAAATATCTTGCCCTAAAAAATCTCGCAACGAACATTCCTGACGAATCCACTGCGGAAAATTACCGTCGTATCCGAATCCGCCAAATGTCGTCGAGGGCTTCATCAGTGAGGTGCGAAGCGGTCTCCATGTTGCGCCATTATCCGCCGATACTTGAACAACGCCTAAATCACCATTTGACTCAATAGACCAGCGTGTTTGAAATTCTAACGTTGCTGCACGAATAGAGCGCAAACTGAGCGGTGAAGAGAGTTGGAGGTAATTACGTGAAGAGTTTGGATAATTCCGTCCCGGACTGTCTGTGAGTGCAGTCCGCCCCGTGAGTTCGTCGCGGACAACACCCCAACGCCCAAGTTGCCATTGGGCTGTGTCGGGCGTTGCAGCGAAAAGTGTGCGGCGGGTAAATTGCTGCACTTGTGCTTGCAGTGTATCGCGGCGTGGCGTGTTTTCTTGCGTAATAAGAATTTCAACAGGAATAATCGAGCCGTTTTGAATGCTTGCATCAAACGTACAATCAAACACTTCTCGCACAAGTTCCGTAGAACGCAACGCTCGAATTTGCCTATCAGATCGCAAAACCGTTATACCGGCGCTAAGCGGTCGTAGTGTTAATCCTGCCGGAGCGCTTGCATCTTGAATACCGATATTTTGTACCTCGACAACAAGCCGTGTGAAGCCGGTTTGTGGGTTTTCTACAACGTAGTATTGGACAGGACGCAGATTCACTGCCGCACTCCAAGCAGTCATACGATTGGTGGAGAGATTTTCTGCACATTGAGGAATGATGCGGTTTGCGGGGGGCCAAAAACCATCATCCACCGTACCAACTTCCGGTGTGTAAGCCATGATTTTTTTACCCGACATTCCCGCGTACATCCAATCATCCGAAGCTCCGCGCACAGCATAACCAACGGTCTGTAAATCACGTCCTGCGGAATAAAGATTGTCTTTAGTGATTTCGGCGGTGAGAGCGCGGAAATAGGTAGAATCAGGGGTTTCGGTATTAACGTATGAATAAGGGTAAATAAGCAGATTACTGAACGTGTGATAATTGATTGCGGTACGAAAATTCCGACGCTGACAAAAATCACGTATTGCTTGTGTTTCCGGCTCAGAAAAAGGTCCTATGCCGCGATACGTGTCGCTGCGTGGCGATGTAGAAGACCCACCATTCGGCGCGTTCCAAAATTCCTGTGAACCATAATTTCTGTTCAAATCCACACCAAAAGAGCCGTCACGGTTTACTTGACGATTTTTCCGCCACATCCCACCACCGCCCGGCGCATTAGCCTGATTAAATGCATAGCCGTCGGGATTGATGACGGGAACAAGGTAGAGCTGACGATTATTGAGCAAATACAAGGCTTCGGGGGTATTCGCCTGAAATTGTTCCAAAAGCCACCAAAGATAGTAAATAAGCGATGCAGCACTGCCGGGTTCGCGGGCGTGGTGCAGTGCAGTGTACAGCACTTCCGGTGCATTACCGGAAACAGCACGGTCAGTACACACACGATAGGCAAGGATTGGTCGCCCCTCGACCGAAGTACCGATTGTCTCCGGTGCGCTGACAAGCGCAGGGAACATCGTTCTCATGCGAGCAAATTCAGCATAAATTTCTTCCAAGCGAAAAAATCCGGCATAATTGCCAAGATTGAAATTTTTCGGTGCGTCGTTGGTAAGTGCGGCACGGCGTTCTTTGGCGTTCAAACGCTCAAATTCTCGAATTCGGGCAGCGGCAGCTTTTTCGGCATCCTCTTCGATAATATCTACTCGAACGCCGCGACCGCGCAAGGTTTCAAGCGTATAATAGCTGATAACGCCTTGAACGGATGTTTTGCCTTTGATGACACTATGCTCAATTTCCACACCGACTTCTTCGGCATTAGCAAGCGTAAATTTCTCAGCAAGCCAGATTTTAGCGGTCAAGAAGCGTTCTGCGGGGGGGCGAGAAGGTGCGAAGACTTGAGCAAAAGTCTCAAGCAGACCACAAAAAAGTATGATAAAGGTGCCGATGAGAATAGTACGCATAGATAAGTCATAATGGCATTTAAGAAAAACTTGTAACAACTAATAAATGTAGTCGTGACAATGTCTATGCAAGAATAGAGCGAATCATCATAAAGGCTTCGGCATATTCCGCTCCAATAGTAACTGCGTGTCGACGTGCGAGGGTTTCCAATGCTTCCGGTGAACGCGGGTGCGGGAAAGCACGGCGTTCAAACTCATAACTTTCCATTGCTTTAATCTTTGCATCAATTCCTTCTCGGGAAACACTGCAAAAGAGATTAGGCTGGAAATAATTAGGGTAATTAAATGCTTGCCATTCGGTAGAGGAGGGGGTTTCAAAAGCGATAATCGTCCGAACAAATTCCCCACGCATAGGTCGTGTTGCTGTAATGACCGCTTCAAAAGTGCGTCTGTGGTCAATGTTTGTATCGCCGCCATGATGGGTAAAAATCACACTCGGCTGAAATTCTTGCTTTTCTTTTTCAATTATTTTTACAATATCTAAGAGGGCAACGGAATCAAAACGATTATCGGGAAAATCGTAAATACCAACGCTGTCATAGCCGATAGCCTTTGTAGCATTATGTATATTTGCACGATGAATTTCTAGTTCTTTTGCCCATTTCTTCCGGTCTCGCGCATCAGAGCGAGAAGTAATACCTTCACCAAGAATGATAGCACGGACAGTGCATCCGTGCTTGTGAATAAGATCATACATTGTTGCGCCCAGCCCGAGGATTTCATCATCGGGGTGGGCGACAACAACAAGAATCCTTTGATTCTGAAGGGCATTCAATCTTACCATTAACGAGATTTGTTTTAGAATGGATGTGAGCCTATAATTAAATATCCGTTTTTCTCGTATTTCATCGTCCCATGCTTGTCAATTTCTTTTTGTACTGCATCAGCGACTTGTTTCTCCACTGCTTGATTATAGTAGGTTGTCGCACGGAAAAACGTTAGAAAATCATCAACCGAGGGAACTGTAACAACATTATGAAAGAGATGAATTTCAATATCCCAAAAGTGTTTACGAAAGTACGGCTCCAAAATAGTTGGTCCAAAAATAAAACATTCTTCAACCTGCCGAGGAACGGAAGTAAATTGTTTCACAAAATTCACCATTCCGTGTGGCTCATTTGGAGTGAAAATTGCCAAACGCCCTTCTGGCTTAAGTGCTTTACGCATTGCATCAAGAACAACAGTGCGATCAGCAGCATAGTAAAGAGAGTAAGCTGATTGAGCCAAGTCATATTTTTTCACGCGGAATTCATTATCAATCATTGATTGCAATGTTGCCATATCACCAACAACAGCTTGCAAATTTTGGAACCCCACACCTTTTGCTCGCAATTTATCTACGGAGCTAGCTGAAATATCCGTCGAACTCACGCTACCGGTTTTGCCAACACGTTCAGCAAATGGAATTGACTGTGCCCCTTCGCCACAACCTACATCCAAAATATCTTGCCCAGGCTGGACGTGATATTTATTCATCAACCACTCATGAAAGTTTGTTGAAGATAATTTATTATTCAATTCCAAGCGGATTTCGAGGCTTTCTGTTGAGGTTGCCCGGTCTTTAATTTCACCTTCATAAATACTAGTGTTCATAACGACTTTCATATAGTAAAAAATGAATACGGTTAATTTTCTGCATAAATGGCAATTCTAAATTTATGTCCGTCTATTTCAAAATATGCCGGGTAACGTTCATTATCTACAACCCGTAATAAGTTGAATTGCTCTCTGATACTTTTATCAATGTCGAGCCTGCTATCTTCTGGGCGACGGCGCGGATAAAATGTTGCATCACCATGTTGTTGCTCTGCTTCTGATATTATTTCAGGATAACGATTCAAAAATATCCGACACATCTCTAGTGATGTATTAGCTTGTACTTGTCGTAATGTATCGACCAATTCATAGCCACTAAATTGCATAACTTGTCGTAAATATACTTGTCCACTATCGACTGCTTCTACCGCCTCAAACATTGTGATGGGAATAGTACTTTTTCCTTCTAAGATCTGCCAAGTTAAAGGGGACCAGCCTTTTCCTTTAGGTAAATCGCTTTCATGAATGACGATATTATGCTGGTTTCGTTGTAAAATATCTGACGGTACAAGCTGTCCACAACCCAAATAAAAAACTATATCTCCTTTGGGTATTTCTTTCACCTTATGAATATGATGAACTATATGTCCCTGCTCCTTCAATTCTGTTGCGAACGGACTAATAAACTCATTGAACCAACTTGTCGCATCCGATACAATAGTTATGTTCATAATAAATTACACCGGTTAATTTTACAGCAAGATCGTTATTTATATGCTCTACTTTACTTTGTTAACCGTTTAACAACTTGTTCAACACCCAATCCATCAACAATGCGGATAATAAGATCAGAGACTTGACTAATTTGACAACTTTTATTAAGTAAGTCTGAGAGTCTTTCCGTTATTTCTTTTACAGTCAAATTTTTTCCCCACCCCAAATTCCACTGCAAACCGTGTCGCGCTGCGGTCTCTGTCATTTCTGCTTGATTCTCAGCAATAATCACTGCAAGCGTCGGCAAACCCAAACAGCAGCGTTCCCAAGTCGTAGAGCCGCCCGCACCAATTGCCAAATCTGCGTTCATCATAAAGTCTGCCATATTCGGGACCTGACACTGGAAGTGGAGATTGGGCGTTTGGGCGCATAATTGCTCTATTTCTTCACGATGCGGATTAGCGATACCAACAATAATGTCTGATTCAATATCCTTGCGATTTAGCATTTGCAATGCTTTCACAGCCTTTGCTGTTTCATTGGTCGGGTCAGAACCACCGAAAAAGACCATGATACGTTTTATTTCACCATTGCGTACAAGGCGGGAGCCTAAGCGTTCACGCGCTTCACGAAATTCGGGTCGTAAGAGCGCATACTCAGGACCAAGCAGTAATCGGCAGTGTGCCGGAACGCGAGATTGATAGCGTTTTTCCGGATTGTCATATAAATTTTGGTCAAGCAACACGTCGCAATCATAATGACGATTCGCAATATCGTCTATGACCATTATTTGATGAGCCTTCTGGCGGACAATGCCATGCCATTCCACATCAATGCCGTAATGGTCTGTAATGCACCAATCTATGCGGTCTGTAGCAATATGCTCCTGTATCACAGCCAGTGTCTCTGCCGCATCTTGCCTCTTATTCACACCAAGCCAGGCTGCGTACTCATTATTTGGCTCGGAATAGTCTTCGGAAGGACGTTGAAGCAACAAACATCGGTGTCCCTTTGACTCAATATGCTTCTGCAAATGTCCTTCCCAATCGCGGCAGATAAATGTTACTTTTGCACCGCGAGAATGGAGTTCATCCGCAAGCGTAAGGCAGCGCATCACGTGCCCGCTGCCAATGTGAACGGCTGCATCTGCTCGTATAACGACATTCATAGTGCTAGATTTTTCCTTGAACAAAGCCCAAAACCTGTGCAATCACATATTCTTGCTCTTCATCGGTCAAAGCAGGAAACATCGGCAAACTGAGGCAATGGTCGTAATACCGCTCTGCAACAGGCATATCACCTTGTTTCCAGCCAAAGCCACGATAATACGGCTGCAAATGAACGGGTATGTAATGCACCTGGGCATAAATCTTGCGCTCACGGAGAAAATTATAGAGTTCAAGCCGCTTGGGGACTTCTATCACAAACAAATGATACGCATGGTGGAAGCCTTGCGGTACAGGGCGCACCGTTACAGGCGTTCCGGTAAATGCTTCTTCATAACGCCGTGCAATCGCTCTCCGGCGCTGTAAACCCGCATCAGCACGTTTTAGCTGCTCAATGCCCAAAGCCGCTTGTACATCGGTCAAACGATAATTGTAGCCTAATTCGTGCATTTCGTAATACCAACCACCGTGATTCTCCTGAAGCATACTCGCTTCGCGGGTGATGCCATGTGTGCGCAAACGGCAGATTTTTTCGTGATAGTCTTGGCGGTTTGTTGTAACTGCGCCGCCTTCAGCCGTTGCAATATGTTTGACGGGATGAAAGGAGAAAATTGCTACATCAGCAAGCGAACCGTCTCCCGCACGATGCTCTGCGCCTTGCTTATCGAGGAAAGACGCACCGGGAGCATGGCAAGCATCTTCCAAAATCCATAAACCAAATTCATCCGCGAGTTCACGCCAAGCCTGCATATCTACGGGTAAACCTGCAAAATCCACCGGAACAACGCCTTTGTACGCTGAACGTTCTGCTTTCGGCGTATTCTCCAACAGGCTGCGAACTTTCTGAATATCCAGTAAATACGTGCTTTCGTCAATATCAGAAAACACCACTTCGCCTCCTGAGTACCGCACGCAATTTGCCGACGCAGTGAAGGTAATTGGTGTGGTAATAACTTTATCTCCGGGCTGAACACCAAGAGCAAGGGTGCATAAATGCAGAGCAGCAGCGCCACTCGACATCACGGAAGCATATTTTGAGCCGATGTATTGTGCAAATGCCGTCTCGAATTCTTGTGGCTTCGGACCTTGTGTGAGATAATCCGATTGAAGAACTTCGACAACCGCCGCAATATCGGCATCGGTAATGGTTTGACGACCGTAGGAAATAGGTTTTGTGGGCGTGAACGAAGCCATTGATTGCAAGTTAATGGAGGAATGCTATTAAAGTAAAATGAGAGCAGTATTAGAGCGGTTGAAAATTCGTGTCAATATGCTCACGAATCGAGGCACGAATCTCTTCGACCGTCATAAAATCAGGGTTTGTGCCGGAATTATACTTAAAGCCTTGTGCCACCTTTTTACCATTGAATTTTTTGCAATACTCATCGTGCGACCAGAGCGGTACCGATGGCGCGATAACGTAGTATTTATCAAGCTCCAACGTGTTGAAGGAATCCATTTCGGTAATCATTTCTTCATGGAGTTTTTCACCCGGACGAATGCCAATGATTTCATGCTTGCAGCTTGGTGCAATCGCTTCGGCTACGTCCAAAATGCGATAGGAGGGAATTTTCGGAACAAAAATCTCACCGCCCCACGCGTTATGAATTGCATACAGAACCAAATCTACGCCTTCCTCAAGCGAGATATTGAAGCGCGTCATTTCGTCGTGTGTGATAGGAAGTACGCCATCTTTGCGCTTGTTGAGAAAAAATGGCATCACCGAGCCGCGCGAACCAATCACGTTGCCATAACGCACGACTGAAAAGTTAATTTCCCTATTGCCACGAAAATTATTTGCCGCCACAAAAAGTTTGTCCGAACAGAGTTTTGATGCACCATAGAGGTTAATCGGTGCGGCTGCTTTATCGGTCGAAAGCGCAACAACACGCTTCACGCCAGATTTTAAGGCAGCGTTAATCACGTTTTCCGCGCCCATGACGTTTGTTTTGATGCACTCCATCGGGTTATATTCTGCCGTTGGGACTTGTTTAAGTGCGGCAGCATGGATAACAACCTCAATATTCTCAAATGCCCGCTTTAAGCGCTCTTCATCGCGGACATCGCCAATGAAGTAGCGTAATTGCGGGTATTTGTCGGGCGAGAGTTCCTGAGCCATCTCAAATTGTTTGAGTTCATCCCGCGAAAAAACAACAAGCCGCTCAACTTCAGGATATTGCGTTAAAATGCGTTTGATAAAGGTTTTACCAAACGAACCTGTGCCGCCGGTAACGAGAATGGATTTGTATGCAAACATGAGCAAAAAAATGAGAGACGGTAGATGAAATTCTCTTTTAGTTAAGTGCTTGAAAAATATTAACTTGAATCGAAAAAATGGGGGCAAGATGGTTGTATTTCAAACTTTACAACAACTTCATAAAGGATTCTGAAATTATAGATATGACCGAACTGCTATGACGTAATCCTCTGAGTACTTGTTCTTATAAACCTTTGATTGAGAGCATTTCTTATGTCACTGGGAACCGTGCGTTTGTAAAGCGTATGTAATCGAAACAACCATTTATTAGCGAAGGGTACACGACCTTTAAATGTCCCGCCAAAGAATGTATTTGCTTCATAGTATTGAAATGGTTGCCCAAATGTACAGTAGAAATATGCATATTTTAATGCTCCCTCTTTCGGTAATGCCGATAATCCTTTGTTAAGTACGAGTGACATCAATTCTTGATGAGTTTGTGGGGTATAGACAGATTGTAAATTTTGATATAGTGATCTTCCACCAAGTATAGACGGTGTTCCCCAAAATGCAGATTCAATGCCAGCTGTAGAGCCAAAAGTAATAACTTTTTCAGCTTGCTGCATAAGTGTATAGCTACTGACTTTTTCTTTGGGTGAAATTACGGTCACATAATCCGATTGAAGTGCTTGTAATGCCTCTAATTCTTGTGGTAAACCGGTATGATTAGGATGAATACGAATAGAAATGTGCATTGATTCTTTATGTGGAGCAATATCAGCGATAATTCTCTTTAGCCCATCAAGTTGGTCTAAATAAATATGATGATCCCATTCTTTACCCACTGCAATAAATTCGTAATCCGATGAGGTAAAAATGACAATGTTTCGCTTTGATGCATCCCAATCTTCAGGTAAAGTCCCCTGTTTTTGTCCTTTGACAAAGGTGTAGCCATTGACTGCCGATCCGGAGGCTCTGCGCTGAAACCAAGATGCCGCAATCTCATTTCGCTGAACTTTATCGGGTGCTTCTTCCCATGTTTTTTCTATACAATGAGTAATAAATTTAATACTGTGAGGCATATTATTCTCAAACAAAGAGAAAGTGCTTTCATTGTGACCCGATTCATGAATAGTAAAAGGAATATGATTTTGCTCGCACGCTCTCAAAACCGCACGAACATTTGACATTCGCCCATTAAATATATAGACTTTATCAGTCGGATGCTCTTGAAGATAATTTTGGGTTGCGCGATAAACCGATAATGCTGCTATCATAAAGCGACGTATATCGTCGGCATATTCGCGGGTATCAATATCTGCAATGAGATATTGCCCGATTATTGAAGAAATGACAGCAGTACCAATATCAAAGTTATCTATGGTATACTTCAATACCTCTCTCATGGAATGAAATTCTGTCTTGACTTGGTTAATTTCTTTACGATTCTCTGGAGTCAGAAAACTTGTGAATACTTTTTCTTGCCATTGTCCTTGATTTGATTCTAACAAAGACATCCCAACTTTTCGTGTTTTTATGCATAGCGCACACCGTCCCGGATCATGCTCAAGATTTGTATCACAAGCAAGTAATTCTCCATTACATACAACAACTGTAACAGTATCTCCTTGATCTAGATGGCGCTGGATAAGTTCAAGTTCAGTAGCGAAATGTCTCTGGAAAAGAGGATGAAAAGAAAAAACGAGAACATTCATATCAAAATCAAGAATAAGTAATAAAAGCAAATAACATCATCTAAAGCGCTAGTGTTCATCGATATAAAAACACTCTCGCTTATACCGATATTTGCACGATATAAGCGAGAAAATAAAAATAACTTACATCGTTTTATTTTTTTTCATAACGATAGGTCTGGTCTATGTGTTGTTGTACAAGCGTATGCAAATCACCACTGATATTCTTTTTCCAAGGGCTGTCAAAAATAGTTTCACCATCGACAACAATTGTCAAATCAGGGCGTAGGCGTGTTTTCGCCATGTACTCATTATCACTGACTTCAATAAGAATATTTCCAGTTAAATGGTCAAAAGGTGAAACAGGCATCACAGACTCTGCAGACGTGTGCCAATTATTTTTTTTATCGGTGTACTTATGATAGCAATACACAAATATTGATTTTGCTTGTACTTCTTCCGTTGCGGCATACGCAGCAAGTTGGAAGATATTGTGAATGCCCCAACCCAAACGGCGTTCAGCATTTCCATAATAGAGAAAACCTAAATCTTTGTCAATAATTGTTGGACCTTCTAAGCGCATATTGCAAGAAAAGTTAATATAGCGGTTGCTAAAACGTCGCATATTACGTAGTGCGCCTTTCCAATCAAAGAAATGGTCAAAAACATTGAGCGCCACAACAAGGTCAGACCGTTCCAGCATAAAATCTTTGTTCATAAAATCAGCAGTATGAAACTTTGATTTTGGATAGGTGTCTTTTGCTATTACAATTGAAGAATCATCAATGTCTATACCTGTATAGCTAATCCCACGACTTTCAAAGATTTCACATAAGCGTCCTGTACAACACCCAATATCCAATACAGACTTTATATTAGGTATTGCGGCTTCGATGGTAACACGTTCAGATAGATATAATGTCTCTAAACTTGAACGAAATCCGGGTCTATGGTAGTATGTGTTCTGGTCGCTCAAAGTAAAGGCTTTGTCGCGTTCTCCGCTTTCTTGCTGCTCTTTTATCTCTTCTGGTGTCATCATAAAATATTCCAAGGTTAACTATTATTAAAAAAAAGTATCATTGTTTGTTTGTCATATTACTCACGGCATTTTTCCACCCAAAGTGCATCAACATATTGCCCTTGACAGAAAAAATGCGATTTGTAGCGTCCTGCATCTTGATAACCGGCTTTGATAAAGGCTTTGTACGAACCTTGATTTTGTTCATACATTCCTGCATACAGTTTATGCAAATTAAGCTCGTCAAAACCGTACCGCGTAACGAGAGAAATGGCTTCAGAAGCAATACCTTTGCCCCACGAAGCCTTGTCTCCAATGATTAACCCAACATCGCCGTACCGATGAATCTGGTTGATATTGCCAATTTTGATATTGCCGATATGTTTGTGATGTTCATTCAAAAACATACCAAAAAGAAAATCCTTCGGGCTATCCGCCATCGCTTGCACAAAGGCGCGAATAGTATCAGTAGTTTGAGCAGACCAACGGCTTTCGAGATACTGCGTGATTTCGCTATCGTTCATCCATGCGACGTAGTCCGCACTAACATCATCTGTAGTTAGTAAACGAAGATAGATATGCTGTCCGCGAAGATCCATCAGAAATATCCGTTTTTGTACACGCTGGGGTTCTTATTGATTTTTGCTAAAAATTCCGATGAAAATTTGTCGTTCAATGTGATTTTACTTGGTGCACCTGTACCAAAATTATTGACGGCAAAACGTACAGTCAGCATCAGTCGCTCACCTTTTTCTAATGCTTTACCTTTATGCAAACCGAGAGTATCTACGGTTAGGATCGTTCCGCGCGGACCCGTCAACTCAACAATATCCTCCGGCTTAAATGCATGTGAAATTTCTTCATCGGTTATACGGTAGTCTCGGTACACAGATTTTGGTGCGGTACGATGTGAACGACGTATGTATACATGAGGTCCGTTTTGCGGACCAACATCGACAAGATAAAAAAAGAAGTTTAGCCATTTAATAGTATCCATGTCAACATGATACATTTGCGCAGCGCCATCTTTACTCACATTATGAAAATCAGCATTACTCCACCACATAGATACGTTTTGTAAACGCACACTAGGTCCAAGAAACTCTTTAGCGACGCTCAGTAACGATTCATCAGTAATGATTTGTTGTATGGATTTATTTTCCAGCATTGATTGTGCATCAAAATCGTAAAGATTTGCGACCAGATTATTTCTGTCGTATATCAATTTGTCCTGAAATCCGGGAACACGTGGTTTTGCTGGTGTTGTGAGAGCGTAATTTGTAATATCGTCACACATTTCAGGAGACAATAATTGCTGAAACCTATGAAAACCGTCTTCACGTAAGCTGTTGAGAACTTTAGTACGATTATCCGTATCCATACTTCCAAGAATACCCGTTGGATTAGTAATCGTGATGGTATTTTTCCTATTAGCAAAATTTTGTGCAGCAGCAAATAACTTGTGCGAAAATTTATTCGTAGCAAAATAGAGATGTCGAGCGCTGTTGTAACCATAATCAGGTGTATTACCTGTTTGATTATAAACTCGCACAGCTTTCAACAAGCGAGCTGTATTCACTACTAACTTCGCTGCTGAATTTTTTTTTAGAGTTTCTCGAAAAGCAGACATAATAATAAAAGAAGAAATTGTAATAATGACAATTTAGCAAGATTAGAGGTTTTGCATTATGATACAGAATATAGATGTTCTTCAATGCTAATTTGAGAGGCACCTTCTGATACGGTAGAATGTTTGTGTAGTTCAATAATAACATCCACTTTTTCTCGTATCGTTGGGTCATGACTTACAAATATCACGATTTTATCACGATATTCTGCAAGAATATTTGACAAAATCATCTCTTTGGTTGCCGTATCCAATGCACTCATACTCTCATCTAAAATTAAGACTTCTGGTTGTCGAACAAGTGCCCGTGCAATCCCAATCCGCTGGCGCTGCCCACCGGAAAGATTGGTACCTCTATACTGAAGTATTTCATTGTATCCATTGGGTAGATTCCCAATAACCTGCTCTATGCAAGCAAGACGACTAGCAGCTATAATATCTTCTTCTGATACATTTGTTCCGTAACTAATATTGCTACGAACTGTATCATTAAAAATAATAGTTTCCTGACCTAGTAACACTATTTTGCGCCGAATACTTGCTAAATCAAATGCCTGCATAGGAATACCATTAATACTAACACCACCGCTTGTAGGAGTTTGGAAACCTAACAGAATATCCAATAGAGTAGATTTTCCCGCACCCGACTCACCGATTAGAGCATACGATTTCCCACGCTCAAATGATACTGCTATATCGTTCAAAACATTACCTTCGTTTGAACTGTAAGCAAACGACACACGCTGAACTTCGATATATTCAATAGGCACTGATAATGTTGTTTTTTTTTCTGGTTGTGTCATTTGTGAATGTTCGTAAACAATCGTAGAAATATCCTGTGCAGATTTTGCATCTGAAATAATTTTTAGAAATACATTTGTCGCATCCCCAACAGCCAAGAAAAACCGCATAAGAAAAATTAACAGCGTTACAGCGAATGCATAGTTAAAGGCAGTCTTACTTACCTGCGTATTGATTAAAATGAACATACCAAATGCAATAATAAGAAGAAGTGTTGGGAACATTTTACCCGCTAAGCTAAAAAATTCAATCTGAAACAACCTTTTCTTGTGTGGCACTATTTCTTGTGAGAATTTTTGTATAACATACCCTTCAGCCCCAAAAGCTCGAATTGAGCGTACCCCATTCAATGCATCAATCAGAATAGAACTTGCTGTACGTGAACTCTCGGTCGTTAAAACTCCAAGCCGATGGACTTTTTTGAAAACACCATACGAAGTCATTCCACTAATAATAATAAAAAGAATGATTCCAATCCCCGTGGCAGGTGAATACTGCGAGATCATTCCGTAGTAAAGCGCTATCATAAGCGCATTGCTGGCAAATCGTACCATTGTAGCAACAATCGAACACGCTCGATGCACTTCATCTCCGGCAAGCATTACTAAATGACCAGATGTTTGCTTTTCAATGTCAGAAATTTTACTGTCTTGCAGAACATTTCTCAATGCTAGGGACATAAACTGTACAGGCATTGCATTAGTTGTGACAGATGTTAACAAGCGCTCTGCAACAATTTGTGTAAAAATCCTCATGGAGAAGAGGAGAATGTACGCTAGAAAAAGATACTTTGATGAGGTAGATTGCAGATGGAGAGCCGCAAGTAAACGAACAATAAGGTTCCCTTCAGAAATACGATTACCGCCGGCAATCTCGGAAAGCGGTATGAAGGCGTTCATAGCTAATACTTCAAGTATAACGGAAACTACATATACTCCAACACACAACCACAGCACCGGATAATGCCGAAAAGCAAACCCGAAAAGTTTTTGCAGATAATCAAACTGTACACTTTTGAGAACATTTAATATCTTGCGTGGCGAGGCTAGTTCCATATCAATTTTGTGTCTATTTCAAATAATTGAGGATGAAGGACAGATGAGGAAACTACCTTAATTTTACGTAGATTCTTTCTTGACAGAAAAGATAACAACAACAGTACTTGTTGGGCTACCTTTCATCATATTGGGTGTTGGACTAATGTAACCGTCCTGCTGAAAAAACACGGTATCAACGTAACCAGCAAAAAAGTTAAGCAAACCTTGCACAGTTTGAACACGCTTGTCACCCATTCCACTTTGAATGGCATATCCGTCTCGCTTTATATACTCATCAGATGATGTATCTGCTAAGAACTCAAGAGCGATGACGATAATCCCCCCATGTTTCACTACTCTAAGCATCTCGGCAGTAGCAAGTTTTTGATCTTCACTGTATGGCAATACCATTCCCGACACAACCACATCCCAAGAATTATCGGGATATGGTATTGAATGCATATCTGCCGCTTCTACCCAAGGTGAGTATGAGATCAAATCTAATCCACGTATACTTGAGGGATTAAATCCGTATGCCACAAACAGTAACAGTTCTCCTTCTGTCCGAGGTCCAATCACTAAAACACGTGAATTTTCGTGGACTTGCTCAATCACCGAAAGCGGACGAATAAAAAGATGAGAGCGCCTTGAACTCATCAGCGGGATAATACTTCGTAAATTATGACGAACAGTGACAGGGTCCATCTTTTCTGCATTCAATGTACGAAACATGCCACGCACTTTACCATAATAGAAATAGCGTAGATAGGCTATAAGCCCTCGAATTCTGTCTACATATAAAAGTTGCCGACGAAATGTTTTCAGCATAGTTATTACACTACTAGATTATGGCAAAAACTAGGATATAATGGTTTTAACAACGACTGCGCGAGAGATAATACCCGACAGTATGAATGAAACAAGAAGATTGCAAAAATACAAAAAACTTTTGATATGGAGACTAATCTTTCATACCGTTGCATACACTCAGTACTAGTCAATCAAAGCAATCTCATCAACTATTGGCAGCATTCAACCAAAAATCAGAATTTTTTCGCAAGATTTCGCTCTTGTTACATTTTTCTGTATCTTTGCAGGCTCTGTAGCTTATCCCAAAAGCGCAATCTAAGTTATTAAAAAATAACACTTGTAAAAAACACTCCATCACATTTTATTACATTTTATGGCAAGCAACGAACGCATTCTTCCTGTTACAATGGAAGACGAAATGCGCAATTCCTATCTTGATTATTCCATGTCGGTTATTGTTGCCCGTGCGCTGCCGGATGTACGCGACGGTCTGAAGCCCGTTCATCGCCGTATTCTTTACGGCATGACCGACCTTGGCTTAGCATCGAATCGCCCATACAAAAAATCCGCTCGTATTGTCGGGGAAGTCTTGGGTAAATATCACCCGCACGGCGATTCTTCTGTCTATGACGCTATGGTGCGCCTTGCGCAAACATGGTCTATGCGCTATCCGCTTGTGGATGGACAGGGCAACTTTGGCTCTATGGATGGCGATGCTCCTGCTGCCATGCGTTATACGGAAGCCCGCCTAGCCTCTATTGCGGGCGAGGTTTTACGCGACCTCGACAAAAACACGGTAGATTTTCGACCCAATTTTGACGACTCCCTTGAAGAGCCAACCGTTATGCCTACCAATCTACCGATGCTTCTTGTTAATGGCGCAGGTGGCATTGCCGTTGGTATGGCGACAAACATTCCACCACATAATTTGACAGAAATTGTCAATGGTCTTTTGGCACTTATCAAAAAGCCCGAAACAACGACGGAAGAACTTATGCAGCACATCACTGCCCCGGATTTCCCCACCGGCGGCATTATTTACGGTTATCAAGGTGTGCGCGATGCTTATACAACAGGGCGTGGGCGTGTCATTGTCCGTGCAAAAGCATTTATCGAAAAAGCAAAAACGGGACGCGAAAGCATTGTTGTTACAGAGCTTCCATTCCAACTCAATAAAGCAAGTTTGATTGAGAAAATTGCTGATTTGGTGCGGGACAAAAAATTAGAAGATATTGCCGATGTACGCGATGAATCCGACCGCGATGGTGTGCGCGTGGTGATTGACCTCAAACGCGATGCAAATTCCGGTGTGGTGCTGAATAATCTCTTCAAACAAACCCAGATGCAATCTACCTTCGGCGTGATTATGCTTGCACTGGTCAAAGGTCGCCCGAAAGTGCTAACGCTCAAAGAAATGCTCGAACATTTCTTAGAGTTCCGCAATGAAGTTGTGGTACGCCGCACACAGTTTGACCTTGATACAGCCGAAAAACGAGCTCACATCTTGGAAGGATTTCGCATTGCTCTGGACAATATTGACGCAATCATTAAGACTATTCGTGCTGCACAGGACACACAAAGTGCAAATATGGCATTGCAAGCCGGATTCAAACTCACCGAAATTCAGGCAAAAGCAATTCTGGATATGCGCCTCCAGCGTTTAACAGGTTTGGAGCGCCAAAAAATCGAAGACGAATACAAAGAAGTTATGCAAACTATTGAGCGTTTGCGTGCTATTTTGGCAAGCAAACAGCTTCAAATGAATGAAATTGCGAAAGAACTCAAGGCTCTACGCGACAAGTACGGCGATGCACGCCGCACCGAAATCGTCCACGATGCTCGTGAATTCACGATTGAGGACATGATTGCCAATGAAGATGTAATCGTTACTATTACTCACCAGGGCTACATCAAACGCACTTCGGTCTCGAATTACCGCCGTCAAGGACGTGGCGGACGCGGTTCGTCAGGCGCAAATACCCGCGAAGATGATTTCGTTGAAACAGTCTTCCAAGCCGCTACACACCACTATTTGATGATGTTTACCGACCGTGGTCGCTGTTTCCGTGTGAAGGTCTATGATTTGCCCGAAGGCAGTCGTTCCTCGCGCGGACGCTCTATTGCAAATGTTATTCAAAAAGACAATGACGAAAAAATTACAGCATACCTACCCGTCCGAGAGTTCAATGACAAGCAATTTATTATGATGACTACCAAAAACGGTACATGTAAAAAAACTCCGCTTGATGAGTTTGAAAACGTCCGTTCTAACGGCATCATTGCCCTTGGTCTGAACGATGATGACCGCCTTGTTTCTGCTCGCCTGACCGACGGCAATTGTGAGATTCTCATTGCAACGAAAAAAGGTATGGCGTGTCGCTTTATTGAAAGCGATGTTCGCCCGATGGGACGCGCCGCCACAGGTGTTCGCGGCATTAATCTGAATGAAGGTGATGAGGTTGTTTCTATGGCTGCTATTCGGCGATCCGATGCCAACGTGATTGTCGTCGGCACCAAAGGTTACGGCAAACGCAGTCGTCTTGAGGATTTCCGCCGCACAAGTCGCGGTGCGAAGGGGGTAATTTCAATGCACCTTACCGATAAAACCGGCGATGTGTCAGCAATTTTGGAAGTAACCGATAACGAAGATATTGTTGTTATGACGACCAAAGGCGTGGTTATCCGCCAAGCGGCAAAAGATATTCGCGTTATCGGCAGAAATACGCAGGGCGTGCGGCTTATCAAGTTGGATGATGAAGACGCTATCGCCGACATTGCTATTGTTGTCCATGAAGAAGAGGATGAAAGCGATGATGTATCAGGCGTAGAAGGTTCTGACACTGGCGGTATCACCCTTGCAGAGGGTGCAGTCGCCGAAAATAGCGAGATTGTTGGTGATGTAAACACGCTCGATGGACACACCGCCAACGGTCATGCTGCTCCTGACCAAGAAGATCCGTTCTAAATTGTAACCAATCTGTAATTCATTATTGTTTATTTTTTTATCAAACAGCGTATGGCAATTCGTATCACCTCCGATTGCATTAACTGTGGCGCGTGTGAGCCTGAATGCCCGAACACCGCCATTTACGAGCCTGCCGTGTCATGGAAACTCGCCGGCACTGAATACAGTGATTCCACTTCGCCGGGCGGCTTCAAAGGCGACTTTTATTCCAATGAAGTATATTTTATCGTACCAGACAAGTGTACAGAGTGTGTCGGTTTTCACGACGAACCTCAATGCGCGGCAGTTTGTCCGGTAGATTGTTGCTTGCCTGACCCTGATAACGTAGAGAGTAAAGAGTCATTGGAAGCAAAAGTACAGTTTCTCAATTCAATTGATACTATTCGGCTCAGGAACTAAACGTCATGCTGATTATCAGCTTGATTGAATCAGTTTTATCCTAAAAGTTGAAGAAAGTGTCACCGTCATGGTGATGTACATGGCGAAAATTTACCCGTCAGGCGCTTAAAATGCTTTGCATAAGTGCTTGACGGTTTGTATTTTATCGGTGTCTTCGATCCTTATTGTATAGCTCAATACAGTTCTCCTTTCCATTGCGTTTGTTTCCTAATTCACAAAATTATCCCGCCAAGCCTCCTTTTTGTGCGGCTTATCTCATACACAGTAGTCTATGAAACTTTTCTTTGCCTCTTTGCTCATGTCGTGGATAGTTTTTCCATATTGCACTCTTGCACAAACAGCAACCTTAGAAGCACCCAAAAATTTGACGTTTGTAGATTATTTTGAGAATAGTGGGCGTAACTCCTGTACATTTAGCTGGCAGATTGTACCTCAAGCGACCGGATATAGGATTGATGTCGCTCTTGATAGTTTATTTACCAATATATTGCCTGGATTACACAATATTCCTGTTCTTCAACACCGTATAGGTCGGAATTTTGTCATACCTCCTAGTAGATGGTTGTCGGGAACGACTGTTGCAACTATTTTGGGGTTACGCTCTTCCAATCTGTTCTACTGTCGTGTACGAGCAGAAAACTCAACAAGTACCAGCCCTAACTCGACAACATTGAGTCTCGTTCTTAATAAATCAAATTGCCTTATTTTTCACACTATTGGCACAAGTGATACGAGCCTGTTATTTCAAGTAACACAGGCAAAACCAGTAATCATCAATAATTATGCACTCAATACAGAATGCCCTAATCTATCAAATACTAATTTTTTCATTCAATACGAGGCTATTCCACAGGAGTTTTGTATAACTAGTACATTGTTTAGAAGGAAAATACAGTTAGATTGCGATATTTACGGAGTA
>ERZ1066127.98-NODE-98-length-58358-cov-16.741334_pt1 | contig 58358 bp, 45 predicted proteins | sample MGYA00382774_ERZ1066127 | MGnify/ENA primary metagenome ERZ1066127 (study PRJEB33369, sample SAMEA5778357) | biofilm metagenome | biome: Industrial cooling water; feature: Water cooling tower basin; material: Biofilm | place: United Arab Emirates | collected...
ATATAGTGCAGAAAACTTATCTACACTACCTGTCCAAAAAATGGGGGGCAGCTCACAGAATTGTCACGAATATCCAGATTGGGCTTCATACCAAGGGAACATTTTAGTACAGGGACTATTCTTTGACGGTTCAGGAAGTACTACTTGTATTGTACCGCCATATTTTACCACGCCATAACAACAGCAGTTTTATGATTATCAATCTCATTCTCGTGATGCGCAGAAGCAATATTCACCGGCAATGTTTTCTGGCAATAACATTGTTGAGATTAACAATGTCATCTCAAGAGCGCGGAAACTTCATTCCGCATTCAGAGAAAAAGACCGATGCAATAAGTATGGAGCTCTCATTCCGCACTCCATACTATAAACAAACAATTCTTGAATTCACGATGAACGACTCTATTATTTCAGCATAAAGCGTTTGACAGCCGGAATGAGATCATTCCCAATCGAGGATTTTTTTATCCAATCAACAGCACCCAATTGTTTGGCTTGTGCATGAATTTCTTGCTTTATCTGTGCGCTCACCATCAAAATAGGAATATGTTTATGGAGAGGGGAGTTTTTTAATGTCTGAATAACCTCAATACCATTCATTCCTTCCATATCAAAGTCACTAATAATCAGTTTTGGCAGCGTTTTAGTAGCAAAAAGTTCGGCGATACAATGCCTCGGGTTATTAAATGGTTTAACAGTGTATTGTTCATTTTCCAACATTCGGACAATACCGGTTCGTACAAGTTCGTTATCGTCAACGATAAAAATATCGACAGCGCTCATGGTTAGTTATGTTAAGTAATAAAAATGAAAATAAATTTCACAGATCAATACAGCTTGAATATAGACTGTTTGTCGTTTCGATATTTCTTGAACTCACATTTCATCACCATCAATTTCTTCTTTAGTGGTGATTGCGTGAATTAACAACAGCAAGCATTGCTTCAATTCGCTTACGGCTTGGAATATCTTTACCAACAACCCATGCTCTTGTATCGGTCTTGATCATGTCAATCTTTGAATTGTATTCCACAATACTACCATTTGAAGAAACATGCGATGTATTCAGAATAAAATACGATGATTGATTTTGCAGTTCGGTCCGTAATGCTTTCCAAAATTCAAATCCACTCATCGTTGACATCGAAAAATCGGAAATAATGAGGTTAGGCGTAACGATTTTTGCAATTTCAAGCGCTTTTGCTCCATCTTCCGCACTGATAATTTCACATGGCAATATAGCATTTAATCTTGTAACCCATAACTCACGCATGGTTGGGTCGTCATCAATAATCAAAATCGTCATCATAACTATTATTGTGCTATTGCTTTGCTTGCTTATTCACCCCAAACTCGTCGGCAATATGGATATATTGTGAATCTGCCTTGTTCATAAGCAGCGTTAAAAACGTTCTTGGGAGCGATGTTCTTTAGAGTAACCTGAACATTAACATCACGGAAGTTGAATGCCCGAAATTACTCACAACATCCATACGACCACCGTACAATTCAAGAATATTATGTACCAATACTAATCCCATGCCAATACCTTGTTGTTCAAATTTTTTCCGGTCAAATTGCTTAAACACGGTTGGAAATTCTTGTATTGCTTGAAGTTGTTCATTGGTCATGCCAAAACCGGCATCGGTAATGGTAATAATACAATTTTTATCGTGAATGGTTGTTGTGATATTGATAGGAGTATTTTTTGATGAAAATTGAAATGCGTTATCGATCACCTCATACAACACTTTCGTAAAGTGAGCCACTGTACATTGAACGGCTGTATCATTGACCAAACAGTGAATATCGTCAGCACGATTGTACTTTTGCGCACACATCGCAGCAATTTCTTCGATATGCTCTTTGACGCTCTGAACATAATACAACGGCTTATTCTCATTCTTATCTTCGCTTGTATCATGTCGCTCTTCCAACAATACTTGTAATTGTACGTAGAGTAAAAAGTTTTCGGCAATACGCTCTAACCTTCGTGCAGAAGCCTCTATACAGCTATACATATCAACCACGTCGTCAGAAGTCATCTGCTCGGTATTATTACGTAAAAGGCTTGATGCACCCAAAATTCCGGAAAGAGGCGTTCGCAATTCATGGGGTAAAATAGAAGCCAAATGCACTTGTAATTGCTTCAAATTAGCCATCCATTTTTTTTTTTCATTATCCGCCCGTTCCAAACGAACACGAATGGTCGCCAGCAAATCCACAATATCAACAGGTTTTGTTAAGTAATCATCAACACCATAGAGCATACCGGCTCGGATGTCTTCCTGACTGGTTTTTGCTGTCAGAAAGATGACTGGTGTTGAAAGCGTTGTAGAAATTTGACGCAAATTTTTCACCAACGTATATCCGTCCATATCCGGCATCATAATATCGGTGATAATTAAATCCGGAACATCCTGCCGAATAATTTCTAATGCCTCTGTACCATTAATAGCTCCCTTGACTTCAAATCCTTCTCTGGAAAGCATAAAGAGAAGATTTGTTCGCAGGCGCTCGTTGTCTTCGACAAGCAAAATGTTTTTTTTGGTACTCATAATTTTCTTACGATAATACGTTGGGTTTGTGGATTTTCGTGATACCCAATGATAACAAGATATTCTCTAATTCTTCTGAAGTAAAAGGCTTCGTCAAATACCCTTCGCAATTATCGCGGAAGGCTTGGAGAATATCTTTGGGAGAATTAAGCGCTGTTACCATAATCACCGTAGTGCCTTGCCTACCGTCTTTTTTCCATTGGGCTTCGATATGACGTATTTTTTCCAGCACTTCATATCCACTCATTCCCGGCAACATAATGTCGAGAAGGGCTAACTGAAACGGTTCTCTGTTGACCATTGCTTCATCAAACGCACGCACAGCATCAATACCGTTATCGGTTGCATAACATTCTCCATACTCAGCCATCATCCGTGATAATAAATCCAGGATATGACGGTCATCTTCAAGAAGTAAAATTTTCATAGCATGTCTCAGCAAATTAGAAAATATAGAAAAGCTCTGAAAATAAAATTGTGTATAACAATGGCATCATCACAAGCACAAGAAGATAACACGCACTGTGTATGTGTTTTCTTCGGGCTTATTTCTCAGGCGACGCCGCCCTACTTTGTCGGTGCGAAGCATAATAACTCTTGTTAGAACGGCGTTGAACTGAATCTTACCTGAGTGGTTATTTGTCGTTTTAATACCTATCAAACTCGTCACTGTCCAAAGCAGCAACATGCTGCTCCGGCGTTGCCGATGACGAAGACAGTACCACCTTACTACTACTACCGCTACCATACCCAGCGCCGCCCTTCGACGACGAATTCTGCTTCCGACGCGATACTCCGTAATCCGCACTGTACATCGCCGCCGCACCATTCGCCTGCTGTATCGTCTGTGCGTTCAAACGAAACTGCGATAACAACGACCGTAATTCCCGTGACTGTGCCGATAACTCCTCCGCCGCCGTCGCACTCGATTCCGTATTCGCCGTATTCTGTTGCGTCACAGAGTCTATCTGATTGAGTCCCAAATTAATCTGGTCTATTGCCAACGATTGCTCTTTCGACGCACTCGCTATCTCCGCGACATTCTGCGCTATATACGTGGAGTTTTCCGCTATACGATGCAGTACCTCCCCTGTTTTGCCTACTAAGATATTGCCATTCTGTACACGCTCTATCGCGCCTTCTATCAAATCCGCCGTTTCTTTTGCCGCTTCCGCACTCCGCGCTGCCAAATTCCGTACTTCCTCTGCCACCACCGCAAAGCCAAGTCCGTGACGACCTGCTCGCGCCGCTTCTACCGCCGCATTCAAGGCAAGAAGATTCGTCTGAAATGCTATTTCGTCGATCACTTTAATGATTTTCGAGATGTTCTTGCTACTCTCGCTGATGGCGTCCATTGCCTGCGTCAGTCGCTCCATTTCTACTCTGCCAAGTTCGGCGGTGTGCTGCGATTCTTGGGCTAAACTGTTTGCTTCATCCGAACCTTTCGCATTCTGTTTGGTCTGTGCACCCACTTCCGTCATCGAACTGCTAATCTCTTCCAGCGCCGCTGCCTGATGCTGGGCGCCCTGTGCTAAATCCTGACTCGCCGAGGCTACTTGCTGCGCTCCCAGTGACACCTGCTCGACAACAGCCATCACCTGTGCCAAAGTCGTACTGACCGATTCTATCGTTTGATTCAGTGCATTCTTTAACGCCAGGCTGTCGCCCTTGTAGCTCCCCTTCATACTCACGTTGAAATTCCCGTTCGCCAGTTCTTGCAATACCGCGATACATTCTTGGAAAGGCATTAAATCCACCGTTGTATTCAGAGCCGTTTTCAATGCTTCGTATTCACCTTGATACCGACCGCTCATCTTCACCGACAAATTCCCTTCCGACATCTGTTTCAACACATCCGATGCCTCTTGGAATGGCTCGACTATCGCATCTAGCATTTGATTCATACCCACGATCATTTCCCGAAAGGTATATTGGAATTTTCCTACATCACCCCGTACACTCAAATCTCCTTTTTGTGCCGCTGCTATCAACATCGCAATTTCCCCATTCATTGATTGAAGACTTGCTTTGACATCATCAATGCTCTTCGTGATTTTTGCCTTCTCTCCCGGTAGTCGGTCCATATCCACCGCGAAGTTTCCTGACGCATATTGTGAAATAACCTCCACTACACGCATCTTCACATCTATGTGCGATTTGACCAAATCATTCGTGTCTTTTGCCATTTCTGCATATTTTCCTTGGAAAACCTGTGTTGTCGGCATTTGATAACTAATCATACCTGCCGAGTGCTGTTCTGCCATAACTCGCTGTTCATGGGAAAACTGCCGAACGGTCGTAATGATATTATTAAAAGAGTGTGCCAGCGAGCCAATTTCATCATTGGAACTGAGTTGGACAGAAGCAGAATCAAAATCACCTTGCGCAACTTTTTTCGCAGCAGATTCTATTACTCCCATCGCGCGACTAATAAATCGCGCTACAAAAAACATAATCAAAATCATAATAAACGCCGTTCCTCCGGCAATGGAAGCAATTAGGAACGATTTTTGGCTTACCGCTGCTTCCACGGGGTCGAGCGGCATGGTAATTTCAAATGCTCCATGGACTTCGCCGACACGCCAATTTTCCATCCGTGTTCCCGTCACATCTTTGCCATCGGTGCGCCCCCAAAATTCCTGTGAACGTTGTGGGTCACCATGACATTTCATACATTCTTCCGTGAGTTTAATTGGTCGAAAATATCGAACAGTACCATTATAAATTTCCCAATGTTCAGCCGTTGATCCGGCTTCCAATTTTTTCAGTACCTGAGCTTCATAATCATCAGGTTGATTATCAGGATTGCGTGGAGAAAACTTCGGTACTTTGAGAGTAAAACCAAGCTCGGTTGCTTTCTTTTTTGCCACGCTCATTGCCGAAAAAATCGGAACAGTGCGTAAAATTTGATCGACCGAAAGATTACTTTGTTTTGCATCGCGGAAGACATCGAAGCGAATTTGGTCGGAAGTGTATTCGCGAGCAGATTCTGCCGCAAGAATAGCCGTACGAGCCTTTGTTACCAGAGCATTCGTTTCTGTTTCGCGGTAGAGCCGTGAAAAATACCAATAGGTTGTAATACCGCTTAAAAGTGATAAGATAAGTGCCGGTAAAACTATCTTATACTGTATCCGTAAATTGTTCCACCATGTCTTCATATTGGCTCCAAAAAAATAAATGCGAAAAATATCTTGGCTTGTTCATCTGAGTTGATGCTTATCCTTGTTCTGGTTTATAGCGCAAGAACAACGTATTGTTAATCGGCGGAAAGCATATTTTGAATGTTAACAATCATCCGGACAAGTTCACCGTGCTTTGCCATCCCTTGCAGGAATCTGCTTTGGTTCCCCTTAATTGTCTTCGGTGGATCGGTAATATGATCAGGATTGATATCCACGACTTCGACAACTGCATCAACAATCAATCCTGTTGTCCCATAACTTTCATGATGACAAATAATGATGCACGTGCGGTCATTGTATTCTGCGGATGGCAATCCGAAACGCAAACGAACATCGAGAACGGGAATAATTTTCCCGCGAAGATTAATTACACCTTGAATATATTCTTCGACGTTAGGAACAATAGTAATAAACTGCATACCGACAATTTCACTAACATACAATGCCTCAAGGGCATATTCTTCGCGTCCGAGCCGGAACACAATAAATTTGTGCATGAGGGTATTGATATCATCATTGGTATCATCGAATGCTTCAAGAGCAGAAAGGGCGTGAGAATTCATAATGTCTGTGATAGGTCGTGAAAAAAGCTACGAATAGAATTTTGTTACTGAACATCAATCTAATCGGTTAATACTGACGCTCGTTCTTCGGCTTGGCGAATTAAATCGTCAGGATCAAGAATGAGTCCTATATGACCATTGCTCAAAATCATACAACCGCTTAATCCCGCCACCGAGCCGATGTAATCGGATAAAGATTTGATAACCGTCTGTTGTTGCCCGACCACTTCATCTACAAACAAACAGGCTTTACGGTTATGAGATTCAATGATAATCAGAATACCTTTCGTTAAATCCTGCGAATCAGCCACTTGTCCAAATGCTTGATGGAGACGAATGATTGGGTACAGAGTCTCGCGTACACGCACAATTTCCAGCCCATCCATGGTAACAGTAATATCAGTCGTTTTGGGGCGAAATGATTGTCGGACAGCGCCAAGTGGAATAGCATAATACGATTTGCTCACCCGAATCATCATCACGTCCATACTGGCAAGAGTTAGCGGGATGCGGAGTGTAACGGTTGTTCCTATTCCCTCTTTTGATGAAATTTGAATTTGTCCGCGTAATTTTTCGATGTTTTGCCGAACCACGTCCATCCCTACTCCTCGACCGGAAATATCGGTCACTGTTTCCGCCGTAGAAAATCCGGGTTCAAAAATACATTTCCAGACTTCCTCATCTGCGAGCGAATGTGCATTGGCTGACGTGATAATTCCTCGTTCTTGAGCGCGTCGGAGAATCTTTTCGCGGTGAAGCCCTCCTCCATCATCGCGTACGGAAATGACGATATCATTACCTTCATACAATGCCCCTAGCATGATTGCCCCTGTTTCTGATTTACCAACTTGTTTTCGTTCTTCCGGTGCTTCGATACCATGGTCTATGGCGTTACGCACGATGTGAACAAGTGCGTCGAACAAAAGTTCTAGCAAGTTTTTATCCATTTCTGTATCGGCACCGCTGACATAGAGTTCAACCGATTTTCCAACTTGAGACGACACCTCGCGGACAACACGACGCATTTTTGCAAAGAGAATTTCCACCGGAGCCATTCGCATGGACATAGTAACAGACTGTAATTGTCTGGTAATTTTTGTTAGCATTGCAGCAGATTTCCGAAATTGCGGCAGCACTAATCCTTGCAAATCAGGGCTGTTTAACGCCATCGTCTGCATTGTTACTAACTCACCGACTAAATCAAACAGTTTGTCCAATTTGGCAGTCTCAACACGAATTTCCGTTCTCTCAATTGCTTGTGATTGGTTCGGCGAAGAAGCCTGACCAATGCTTTCTTGCACATCTTCGGTTGGATTGGCAACACCCGCAGAAAATTTCTCATTACTACCCTGAAACGGCGCTGAAGAAGAATGAAGGATATCAGTTTGGGAAGGCATGACACTTTCAACCGAAGCAGGCATTTCAAAGGCTTCAGCGGTAGAAGAAAGGATGGTAATAATACCGTCAATTTGCGAATGGAGGGTAATTAAAACTTGTTCATTCAAGGACAAATCACCCGCGATAATCATATCGGCAAACACCGACGCACTTTGCGCTAATGACAATGCCTCATCATGCCCTTGAATAAGGGCTTTAAATGTTGGATTATTAAGAATATTCAGAATACTGCCGACGGTATCGGTAATAGAAGATGTTGGCATCGATGACGACTCTTGCAAAGAAGCAATAAGGATGTGAAGAGTCGTAGCAAGTTCTCTCAAAACAATGGTGTAGGTCTGTTCGATGGAAGTGGTATTATCAAAAAAATTCTCGCTTTCCTCTTGCTGTCCATGGACAAGACGCAAACGCTCCATAAGCCCATGCGCCTGTTTTTGTGTTTGTGGAGAATGCAGTTCATGTGGATTGGCAATCGCTTGATGCGCAGAATGATGATATACTTCGTTGACCAGTGTTTTCAACGTTGCAATGGTATCATAAATAAGTGTCAGTACATCCGTGGATTGCACAGTTGGTGATTCGCGTATAGTATCAAAGAGTGTTTCCGCTTCATGTGTCAAATCTTGTATCAATGCAAATTGCAGGAATCCGGCGACACCTTTGATGGAATGAAACGTCCGAAAGAGAATACGAATATTTGTCTCGATAGTCTGTAAATACGGCTCACCCAAAGACTCGACGAGCGGCTCAACTTTTTCTAAACTTGTTATGGCCTCCTGGATAAAGTCATTCACAAGTTCATCCATATCCGGAATACGGCTTAATTGACTGGGGGTATTTCCTGCAGAAGTCTTCATAACGGTTTATCACAGTAAAATCACACCAAATAGTGGACTATCAACAACAGATGATATATGTGTCTGTGACTATCCGTAGTAAATTATATGCCAAACTTTAAGTCTATATTTATCAATCTTTATCATCAACAGTGATGATAGCAAATTATCAAAACAGCACGAATATATTCTTATTTTGATAGGGTTTTATCATAACGAGGTTATCCATATGACCACGTCATTTCCACCATTGTATTCCTACCCAACACGCCAACATCAAAATAGTTATCATGTACACGACAGACAAAAAATTACACGACGCTGCATAAGCACAGTTTTTCCGATGTCACATCGGGATTATTCCAATCATTGGCTCAATCATAACAAAAGCCGTTTCCAATACGGAAACGGCTTTTGCACATTATTGTTCAAACTCTATTTTCTGACGAACCGCCCCAAACGAAACTCCTTTGCTGTTTGCTTACCGTCCAGAAGAATTGTTGCAGCAAGTTCTCCAATCGCTGGAGCGTGCTTAAAACCATGACCAGAACCACCACCCACAATAAGAGTATTACTCGCATCCGGCAATTTGTCAATAATAAAATCGCCGTCAAGTGAATTTTCATACTGACAAACCCGTGCATGAATAAGTGGTGCGTTAGCAAGAGCGGGAAATCGCATCCGCACAAAACGCCGCACAGTACTCAATCCCTCTTCGCTTGGCATACGGTCGCCGGTAGTAGGTTGAAAAACTGCACCTCGCGTATCATTCGCAATCTTAAAGCCACTTGCCAGTGTCTCTTTGCCAGAGCCTTGAATACCATAGAATCTATCTTTGCCCGTCATATCCACCCAAACAGGGAACTTACTGACGCGCTTGTCTTCAAAATTCACCCCCAAGTAAAATACTTCTTGACGTGTCGGGCGTATAACTTCTTCCAACAGGTCTGGAAACATCTCCGGAAGCCAAGCACCACAGGCAAATACATAGAATGAAGCCCGTAAAACCGAGCCTTCTGCAAGTTGCACCGATTCCATTTCTCCCGCACGAATTGTTTGAGTTTTTACTCCTGATTGGCGGTATTCTCCGCCCTCCGCTAAAAACACCTCCAACAGCACTTCACAACAGCGCCGTGCAAGCAAATATCCTGCTTCCGGCTCAAAAAAGCCACGCTGCACACCCTCCAGCGTTACGAGAGGAAACTTTTTAGTCAACTCGCTTGGCATAAGTTCATCAAAAGGAATTTTCAGGTTTTTGAACGTGGGAATAGATTGCCGAAAAAATCGTTCATCCTCTCCCATAAGCCACAAACAGCCCGATTGTACAAACAATTCTCGCTTGGAACGCTCCTCAAGAGTTTTCCACTGGAGAAGCGATTTGGCAACCATATCTACATATACTGCCGACGCACCATATCCGGCACGCAACGCCCGTGTTTCATCACTGGAAGATGCCCGCACATTACCCATACCAAAAGCATCGACAAGCGTAACTTTTAATCCCCGTCGGAGTAGTGTCAAGGCTGTCCACAAACCAAACACTCCCGCCCCGATGACAATAGCACTCGTTGGTTTTGAGGCAAGAGCATATTCGGAAGAACGCAATAACGGCGAAGCAGAATGCGGCGCAGCCTCTAATGACGGGATGACAGAAGAAGCTACAAGTGCACCTGCACTCGTAGTTACGGCATTACGAAGCAATTCTCGTCTGGTCATGGTGAAAAGAAGAAAGATGAATAATCAGCAATACTATTAACGTCCTCCGGTGAACATAGCTTTGAAAATGTGCCCTGCCACTTCAGGGTTTTCTTTCAAACGCCGCACCGAATATCCGTACCAATCATGCCCAAAGGGCACATAAATACGCATTTTGTGACCAGCTTTGACAAGTGCATCACGCTTTTGCTCACGTACACCGAGTAGCATTTGAAATTCATAACGGTCGTTGCTCAAACCGCGTTTGGCAATTTCTTCCTGAGCAAAATCCAACAACACATCATCGTGTGTAGCAATTCCAACGTACATATTTTGGTCAAAGAGCAAGCGCAATAACCGTTTGTAATTGTCCTGCACTTCTTCGCGCCCACGAAAAGCAATGTCCTCCGGTTCGATATAAATTCCCTTACAAAGCCGTACGGAGGCGCCGTCTTTTGCTAACGAACGAATATCATCCTCGCTACGACGCATGTAGGCTTGAATGACAACACCCGTATTAGTCAGTCCTTCGCTTCGGAGCCGCCGGTAAATATCAATTGTTTTGGTGGTGTAGGGAGAGTTTTCCATATCTAATCGCACGAAGCGCTTGATTTCCTGAGCTTTCGCAACAATCCCACGAACATTATTATAGCAAAATTCATCGTCAATATCCAAACCCAATGAGGTTAGCTTCACCGATAAACCGGATTTCAAATCATGCTGCCGAATTGCTTCTAAAACATTCGACGACATCACGGTTTCCTGCTCGGCTTGCGTACAGGAACTAACAAATTCACCCAAAACATCAATTGTTCCCACTGCTCCGGCTTTATTGAGCTTCTGTACGGTTTGCACCGCCTCTTGTATGGTTTCTCCGGCAATATAGCGATTGGAAACTTGGCGGACAATTGCTTTAGGAACAATCGGTAGGGATTTTGCAATAAGTTGGTTCAGCATTATGATGCTCCTCGTTGAGTAAAAGTTGAATAGGACTATCGTAAATATCAACACCTTATTCACCACGGGCGGCGGTTTTCCATCTTCCGCACAAGGAGAAATCTTTCTGCGAGTTGCATTAGTCCTGCAACTCAGGCATTTCTTTGAAGACATCCTGCACCCGTGCGCCACGCCGAATCAGCGAAAACGCATCATCGGTCATATCAATCACCGTTGACTCACCTTCAAAATGGTATTCTTCCGAAGCAATAACAACATCAACCAGTGATGCAAATTTCTCGATAAGTTCTTGCGGCTCTTCAACAGCATCATCAGCACGGGCAGTAATAGAAATAAGCGGACTGCCTAGTTCCTTCAACATTGCAAGTGCAATCCGACTTGCAGGGACACGAATACCTGTTGTTTTTCGCTTCGGGTCTACCGCATAATTCGGTACGGACTTCGTAGCCGGTAAAATAAACGTAAACGGTCCGGGAATCAGACGCTTAATCACACGATACGCATGATTACTGACCTTTGCATATTCTGCAATATTGGAAAGCGAATCGCACAAAAACGTGAGATGTTTATGCTCTGGTAATTTTCGGATTTGACGAATACGGGTAATTGCATTTTTTTGCGATAAGCAACACCCCAACGCAAACCCTGTATCGGTCGGATAGAGCATCACTGCACCGCTTCGCAATACCTCAACAATTTTTGCGACCTTGTAGCTCTCAGGCGTGAGCGGGTGCAATTCAACAGTCTGTGATGCCATGAAGTTCTTTCGGAATGTTACAACAAAACGGTTACAGCCCCTGCTATATTTTTATGTTTTAGCGTTAACGACCGAACAAGCTACCAAACAATATACACCGCTACCAAAATAAACAATGCTGCTAAAGAACGCATAATCAGCAACAATGAACGGTGGTCAAGCGCATAATCACGAAAACGATACAGCAGATAATTTGCATTACGAGCATAATCAAACTGCAAATTACCCTCGGCAATAGAAAATGCCTTGATATAGCGTGCTTGAAAAGGCGTATTTACTAAGATACTGCCCCAAATAAGCGCGACAGCAAGAAGAAACATAATAAACGCAGAAGGACGAAAAGCGGGCGCTCTCCCGTTTCCACCAACGCTTAGCGTCCCCTCAATCGGCTTGCTTTCGATACCATATTCATCAATACTAGCAATACGATAGTAGTAGTCGCCGGAATCTAAACGCATTGAAATAGAGTCTCCTGTTTCAAATATATGGCGATACACCAGTGAGGTGAAAGCCTCGTCGTTTGCAATTTCTAATCGCGTGAACGGTGCTTTACGCTCCCAATGAAACAAAACAGGTGAGGGCAACGTCAGCAAGCCTGTAAACGTCGGATCGGGAGCAATAAGTTCCGGCTTCTGAGGAATACGACGAATTGTACCGCCGCCGTTATTCCCTTGCATCGAAAAGCCAAAACCGCTCTCTACCTCAATTGTAGAATCACCACCGGAGGCAGAATTGAGTTTTACCCGTGCATTGCCACCCTCGAATACGGAAACCGTAGCACGTTTATTACTATCGACTGTGATTTTCCCAGCATTATTTCTATCGAACTCGATTGCAGATTCATCAGTTTTCACTAAAAATTTATCATTCGGATTACTTTGCCCATTGAGCTTTACAAAGAGATTTCCTCGAACCAAACGTACGTTTTCTTGTGGTTTCTCAGACGAACGGTCACGGTTAGGACTGAGAATCTGCATTGAGGTATTTTCACTGATTTGAATTTTACTTTTATCTTTGAAGGTGATTTCAGCACGAGAATTTTCGCCTGTATTGATGCGGTGATATTCGTGAATTTCATCGTTTGCTCGCGCATTATGTAACGCCAATTCCCAAGGGGCACGTAATTGCACCTTTCCATCCATATCTGTCAAATTACCAATACCTTCAGCAGCTTGACCGGTTTCAGTGGTCAATGCTTTTTGGGTAACAGACGATAGACCGACAATTTCAACACGACGGTTTTGCGAACGTCCTTTTTCGTCTGTATTCGACTTAATCGGGCGTGTATCCCCATACCCCTTTGTCTGAATTCGTGAAGCTAAAATACCGTATGTCTGTACTAAATACTGCTTTGCCGCTGCAGCGCGGTCATTAGAAAGCTGCATATTTTTTGCAAAATCACCCTCTGAAGATGCGTGTCCACGAATCTCAATTTCTAAATCGGGACGCGCTAAAAGATATTCCCCCAATGCGTTAAAAAATGGCAAACTTGTCGGCTCAAGAGCTGCGCTACCTACTTTGAAAGCAGAATCTTGTACAGAAAGTTTTCCACCCGGACCTAAATCAAAAGCAATAACCCGTTGTGGATTCGGTGTGTATTGACTACGAACAGGCGCCGAAGTAGTATTGGCTGAGGGTTGCCGCACATCATTAATAACAGGCTGACGGATTGTTTGTTGCCCAGAGGATGATGTATTGACAGGCTCGGTTTCTTTATTAACCGTTTTTTTGCCTTGCGCAGAAGACTGAGCATAGAGCCCCCATAGTGTAGTCTGATATATCACTGCTAAAGTGATAACAGCAATAGAAACGGTCTTCAGGAAAGGCTTCATTCGGTTAAACATATCGTGGAATATTTATATCGAAACGCAAACACAAATAAATAATGTGCAATTTACAAACTGAAGAAGCGCTTGGCAAGAATTATCCGTGCAGTGCGTCAGGTCACATAGTACGATTGACCAAAATACTGCCATCATCTTATTCTACCATACACCAAAGCCATACACCAAATACGCAGAAGAATTGCATAACAATCATTAAACGCATGGTGAGCCGGTATAGAACCAAAGCATACCCTGTTTCTACGTATCGAATGGCAATCACACCTCTTCAAACCTCACGCAGATTTTGTGCAGATTCTCATTTTCCATGTGCTTGCCCCGACCAGATACATAATGTATCGTTGGTTAGTTTCGAGAAAGTGTGTATTTTTGCGGTTTATGTCCTTTTGCTTGCACTATTTTTTTTATTCATGGACCCACTGGAAACACTCGTCAGTTTTTTTCTTCACCTCGACAAACACCTTGGTGAAATTATTAGTCAATACGGAACAACGACATACGCCATTCTTTTTACGATAATTTTTGCTGAAACAGGTTTAGTGTTCGCCCCCTTTCTTCCCGGTGATTCGCTGCTTTTCGCCGCAGGAGCGCTCGCTGCTGCAACAGGCGTACTCGACCCGGCGCTGTTGGTAATATTACTTTGGATTGCCGCGATTCTCGGTGATACGGTCAATTATTCTGTTGGTAAAGTTTTCGGATTAAAGGTTTTACAGCGTTTTCCGTTTATCAAACAAGAGCATATCACCTACACCGAAAAATTTTACGAAAAGCACGGCGGTAAAACAATTATCCTTGCGCGCTTTTTGCCTATCGTGCGCACATTTGCGCCATTTGTGGCGGGTATCGGTGCAATGAATTACACACGCTTTATTGTCTATAACATCGTCGGTGGATTAGCGTGGGTGGCATCATTTATTTATCTGGGATATTATTTTGGCAATATCCCTATTGTCAAGCGCAATTTTTCCTTAGTCATTGTCGGCATTATCATCGTTTCGGTTATGCCGGGTGTCATTGAGTTTATTCGTCATCGCTTGAAAAAGGCGTAAATTTTTGAATTGTTCTCTATTCCAGTTTTTTCAGATTGTTCACCATGTTCGATTTACCTATCCTCGAAGCACCGCGTACAACAGAAATTTCCCCCGAATTACTGTCGCTTACGCCTACATTACACGACAACGTTCTCCCAAGCAGCCTTGAAGCCGCCGCAAACGATAATTCGCCCAAAGTTTATGTCGAAACCTACGGCTGCCAAATGAATGTCAGTGATTCGGAAATCGTCAAAGGCGTGATGAAAACAAGCGGTTATGCGCTTACCGACAAACCGGATGATGCCGATGTTATTTTTGTGAATACCTGTGCAATTCGGGATAATGCGGAGAAAAAAATCCATGAACGCCTTATGCACTTGAAATACTTCAAAAAACGCCGCCGTGATTTGGTTGTTGGCGTTTTGGGTTGTATGGCAGAGCGTATGCGTGATGAACTTGTGGAAACGAAACAAATTGTGGATTTAGTGGTCGGACCGGATGAATACCGCAAATTACCGGAACTTGTGCAACGCGCCCACACGGGCGAAAAAGGGATTGCCGTCAAACTGAGCCGCGTAGAAATGTATGACGATATTGAACCTGTTCGCACAGACGGCATCAGTGCTTGGATTACGATTATGCGCGGTTGCGATAAATTTTGTACGTTCTGCGTTGTGCCATTTACTCGTGGCAGAGAGCGCTCAAGAGCGGCACATTTGATTGTGGATGAAGCAAAACGCCTTCGTGATGCAGGTTTCAAGGAAATAACGCTTTTGGGACAAAATGTTAATAGTTATTTGGATGAAACGACGCAGCACGATTTTGCTGACCTTCTCCGCGAGACTGCACGAGCTGTGCCGAATATGCGCATTCGCTATACAACATCGCATCCTTACGATATGAGCGATAAACTTATCGCAACAATGGCAGAATACGACAATATCTGCAAATACATTCATCTGCCCGTGCAATCCGGCTCCGACCGTGTATTGCAGGCAATGAATCGTCATTATACCGTTGAACATTACAAAGAGCGAATGCGCAAAATCAAAGAATTCATGCCGAATTGCGCTCTTTCGACGGATATCATCGTGGGCTTCCCGACGGAAACCGAAGAAGAGCATCAAATGACAGTTGAACTTATGCGCGAAATCCGCTATGACGGAGCCTATATGTTCCTCTACTCGCCCAGAGAGCGCACAAAGGCTTGGAAAATGGAAGATGATGTGCCTTATGATGTGAAAGTACGCCGTTTGGATGAAATTGTGAAACAGCAACAACGCATTGCCGGAGAAATCAATCAACTCGCCATTGGTACAACGGAAGACGTTTTAGTTGAAGGTCCGAGCCGCCGCAATCCCGACACCGAATGGCAAGGGCGCACGGATACTAATAAAATCGTTATTTTCCCACATCTCACTGACAAAAATGCAAGCGTTCATGCGGGATATATGGTAGGCGATATGGTTAAAGTCAAAGTAGAGCGTGCATCCGCAGCAGCATTTTTTGGGCAGATTGTCGGGTAAAAGCTCTATCATCTGCCGAGGAAAGTTCGTGAAATCGGGGCTTAAAATCGTCTGCAAAGCTATGATAAAACTGCGGCGAAAAACAACACAATGCCGCGCAAACACCTTCATTCAGAGAGTTCATAATAGTACACGTTGTTCCACTTTTCGGGAGCCAAATTATGCTTAGTCGCGTCGCCGATTCGATGTATTGGATGTGTCGTTATATTGAACGGGCAGAAAACACCGCCCGTTTTATTGCCGTGAATTTTATCTTAGCGCTGGATGCTCCAGACCCTAAAGGCGCACAGTGGATGCCGCTTGTGATGGCTTCCGGCGATAACATACTTTTCGAGAAAAAACATGGGAAAATTGCTACCAAAGAGAACGTCATGAATTTTCTCATGTTCGACACAGAAAATCCCAATTCTATTTTGTCCTGCTTGACCGCAGCCCGCGAGAATGCTCGCTCCATACGTGAAATTATCTCGTCGGAAATGTGGGAGCAGGTGAATAAATTTTATCTTCTCGTCCGCGACCTCGCAGCGCAAGCCCGCACGGACTTTAGCGTCATTGCGAATCAATTCGAGATGTTTACCCAAATGAAAATGGCTGCGCACCTCTTTGAAGGCATTATGGCGGCAACAATGTCCCATAACGAAGCGTGGCATTTCGGGCGATTGGGAAGATTTTTGGAACGCGCTGATAAAACTTCCCGCATTTTAGATGTGAAATACTTCATTCTTCTGCCCGATATATCCGATGTGGGTTCGTCGCTGGACACTATTCAATGGGCTGCCGTCCTCAAATCTGCAAGCGCTTTGGAGATGTACCGCAAAATGTATCATCGTATTGACCCGACTCACGTGGCGGAATTTCTCATTTTGAATGATACCTTTCCTCGTGCAATTCGGTATGCCGTCAGCCGCGCCCAACGCTCGTTATCGTCTATCACCGGCAATCCGATTGGTCGTTTTGACATTCCGCCGGAAAGACTCATCGGGAAACTTCACTCCGAATTGGAATTTACCGAAATTAAAGAGGTTTTTTCCAAAGGGATGCACGAGTCATTAGACGACATTCAGATTAAATTGAACGACATCGGTATCAGCATTAGCGAAGCCTTTTTTACGCTTCATTCACCGATGATGATGCAGTCACAAAGTCAGAATTGAAACGCTCTTCATTTTGTATATTCATTTTCAAGGCGGAACTATGACCATCTTCACCACTGAGCGCGTTGCGCGATTACTTCCTCGTATTCGGGAAATCGTCTCTCAGGAAATTATTCCTCTGGAAAGGGCATACCTACATGGTTCTTTCCGTGCGCTCGAACCCCAATTACACGATTTACGCAATCGTGTCAAAGCCGAAGGTCTTTGGACTCCGCATTTGCCGAAGCAAGAAGGTGGCTTAGGTCTGACACTGACAGAGTTTGGCATGATAAGCGAAGCGCTCGGTCAGAGCCCGCTTGGACACTACGTTTTCAACTGCCAAGCCCCTGACATCGGCAACATGGAACTTTTGCATCAATTCGCTACCGAAGAACAAAAGCATACATTTTTAGAGCCGCTTATTCGCGGTGATATTCGCTCGTGCTTTGCTATGACTGAACCGGAATTTGCCGGCTCTAATCCCGTGAATATGGCGACAACAGCCGTCCGCGAAGGCCATGAATACGTCATCAACGGACACAAATGGTTTACCTCGTCTGCTGATGGTGCGTCGTTTGCGATTACAATGGCAGTAACCAACCCGGGCGAAGCGCCGCACAAACGCGCCAGTATGATTATCGTTCCCACGAACACGCCCGGTTTTAGGCTTGTCCGTAATATCAAAATTATGGGCGATGAAGGCGACAGCTACGCCAGCCATGCAGAAGTGCGGTTTGAAAACTGCCGTGTTCCCGTAACCAATCTCTTGGTAAAAGAAGGTGCGGGATTTGCTTTGGCACAACACCGCTTGGGACCGGGACGCATTCATCATTGTATGCGATTTATCGGAATTTGCGAACGCGCCTTCGACATGATGTGTAAGTATGCTGTTTCACGCCAACTCGCGCATGGTAAGCCGCTCGCAAGCAAACAGCTCATTCAATCATGGATTGCCGATAGCCGTGCGGAAATAGAAGCAGCGCGGTATATGGTGCTGCACACTGCCGATGGCATTGATAAACACGGCGCTCAGGTTATGAAAGAATCTATTTCAACGATTAAGTTTTTTGTGGCAAATATTCTACAAAATGTTCTCGACCGTGCTATTCAAACACACGGAGCGCTTGGAATTACCGACGATACGGTGCTTGCGTACTGGTACAGGCATGAACGCGCAGCCCGCATTTACGACGGTCCCGATGAAGTTCATAAAACGGTTCTTGCACGGACAATTTTGAAACAATACGGGTACGACATAGAAAGTGCGTAAGTTCTTTGCCCACCATATTTCCCTATTACAGCTATCATCTCCAAACCGCAAGGCAAGCCATAAGGCAAGTCGTGTATTTGGAGTGGCTGCGGCAGTGTGGATTTATGCCGCGTGCTTGCTGCTTCCTGCGCAGACATTCGCTCAAGCAAACCTTCCCGTTCCCTCAAAAACCCGCACCAATGCTCAACTTGACCAAGCTACCACAGCAACAATCACCACAACGGGAGCAACCATAACGACGGCTTCTTCTTCCGCGTTACAATCACTTTTGCAAGAAAAACGTACCGTCAGCACAGCAGCAGCAATCCGCCTTTTTACGCCTTTTCGTGAACACGGGCGCATGATGATTACGTCCACCGAAGCCTTCATCACTATCCCGAAGCGTGCCGTGCAATGGCAAGATTACACAGGATTACCGGACATTCTCCAAGAGCGCATCCCAACAGCATTCCCACTCTTTGTCGGTTTGCAAGGCGGATATAATCATTTATCGCTTTTGGGTAGCGGCACGCGCGATATTGCCGTCATGATGAATGGTCGCCCTATACGCAGTGCTGCTCTCGGCGCAACATTTCTTGACCAATTGCCACCGGAAATGGCAGAAAACACCGAGGTTTTTATTGGTTCGGATGCGGTTATTGTTGCAAATAATTCCTCCGGCGCTGCTATCAACATTCAAGAAGTCCGCCACGATACAAAGAATCTTTTTTTGCGCTTGTGGTATCAGCAATTTGGCGACCAATTTACGGCGGCGGATGTGGATATTAGCCATAACATCGCACCAAATCTCAATCTTTCGCTCGGCGCACGGACGCAAGACGCTCGGCGCATTTACAATAACACGGGTAATCGCCTCTGGAATGCCCGCGCAATCTTGCGTTGGAATCCTTCCTCTACCGCCAGCGTTTCTCTGACCTATTTGCTCACGCAGCAGCAACTCGCTCAAAACGGCGGTTTGTTTTCCACCATCACGTCCAATACTATCAGCTCGCTTCCGCTTTTTAATGAGTTACAAGAAAACACACTCCGCCACGACATTACGCTGACAGGCAGCGCATATCTAACGCCTGATTCTACATTGGCTGCAACGCTCTCTGCCTTTACGACTATTGACGGAAGAGCGCTTGTCAAAGCGAGTTTGCAAGGCGGAACTCTTGTCGGCGGCGGCAATGTTCTTTTGCCCGACAATACTATCATACAAGCAACATCAACAAACTTCAGCATCGGAGCCACAGGGCGCTTAGAAACACGTGTTTCTCTTTTTTCTGTTTTGGAAGCATCGCTCATTGCCGGCGGCACAATTGCACTGCACAGCGTTCCGGAAACAATTTATTGGAGCAGTGCGGCTCGGAGCGGCTTACGCAGCACACAAACAGAAGGCGAATTATCGGCTTTTGGGCGTTTGGCATTTACCCTGCTTAATAGCGTGGAAGTAAGCGGTGGTGCGCGTTTGAGCATTATCGGGGAACGCCCAAACCTCGCGCTTGGTGCAAAAGCCTCGTTATTCCTTCTTCGGACAACCACAAACAGCATCCAGTTTTGGGCAGACGCTTCGCAAAGTTTTCGTACACCGTCGTTGGCGGAAATAGGTGCAGCAAAAGCATTTTCGGCATTGCCGCTTACATCTGAATCTCACACATTAGGTATTGCCGGGCTACGATTCAGAGAAACAAGGCAGCAGGACGAGTTTTCTTCCGAAATTCTTGCATTTGCACGTTTGATAGGGAATCCGATTTTACACGACTCAGGCGGCATAACAGAACGTTTGCGGGGTATTCAGAGTTTTGAATATACAACATTAGCAACAAGTCGCGTACTGAACGATACAGTACAACGCTTAGTTGTAGGCGCGTCACTTACCGCAACATGGCATAAACGCAATCTTTGGGGGAATTTTGGGTTTATAGCGAGTGGTTTTGTTAATGGCACACTCTCGCAAACGAATAATCTTGCAGATAGGCGCTTCCCGCTTTTGTACGCGGGCGCTACGGCACAGGTGGAAATCACCTTCGGGCGCGATGTTTTGCGAGCAGGTGTGCGGGTACGGGCAATGACACCATTTGTTGGCGAACGTTTTTCACCAATGCTCTGGACGTATATTCCGGGAACAGACGAACAAGGATTAACGGGAAATGGCATTGATATTGTCGCCGGAGCAGAGATTTTTGGCAATTTATTTCTCAGAGCAACCTATCAAAATGCTCTTAACTTGGCGGCTCTGACGGTTGCAGGGTATCCGCAATACCCATCGGTGCTGCGTTTTACGGTCTCTGCACCAATTTTGGGAAATTAGCGTGCCAATCCAAACCGTACACTGCGGATTTACGACACAATCTCCTGAAGAACAATCTCCCCACCGGCAATTTTCTCCACAGCGTCCTTTGCAGCGCTTTGTTCGGCATCTTTTTTATTCCGACCATTTCCCCGACCAATAACAACGCCGTTAATCACCACTTCCATCGCAAAATCTTTATGATGGTCTGGTCCTTCCGCGCTGATAACCACGTATTTGGGAACGCCCGTGCCGACAGATTGGGAATGTTCGAGCAAAATACTTTTGAAATTCGTATCGCGCATAAGCGAACCTTCATTCATCACGTGCAGCAGCACTGAACGGATGATAAATTCTTTAGCAGCATCAGCACCGGAATCAAGATAAATAGCGGCGATAATAGCTTCGAGCGCATCAGCCAAGATAGAATCGTTGCCTTGTTGCAAGGAATGGCGGGCGCTAAGACTCACCATGATAAATTCATGCAAGCGAAGTTTTCGCGCACAATAAGCAAGCGATTTTTTATTGACAAGCCACGAGCGCATCTTAGTTAGCTCTCCTTCTTGTACGTCAGAACGCAGATAAAACAGATATTCGGCAATCACCGAACTCAAAATAGCATCGCCGAAAAATTCGAGACGCTCATTAGAAAAGACGTTGGGGTTTTGGAGAATTTGCAGATAGGAACGGTGCGTCAGTGCTTGCTCGAAATACGACACGGTGATAATCGGCACATTGATAGCTTTTTCCAGTTCGCGCACTTTTTCGGTTGTCAAAAACCCGACCGTTGGGAACATGGAATCATCAAGAACACTTGAACGCAGGAATTTGCTGGGCAGTGCTGCCAATTTCACAATTTTGCTGTGAAGCTGCTGAATAAAACCATTCAGCGAAAGATTCATGTTCAAATTCAAGTTCATAGTGTTTTTCGAGGTGTGAGCCGCCGGAAAACAAGCATTACGTTGATTAAGCAGGAAGAATGCTCGCGTTCTAATGGCTCAAAAAAGGAGGGAGTATTGCGCGACGATAGCCAAATTTACAAAATCTTCGCCAGAAGCCACACACAAATAGCCACAATAGATAACCACACAACAGTATTCAGAAAATCCAAGCGGTCTTCAGACGGTGGATAGACGCTGCTTTCCGTCTTGGAATTTTGACGTTTTTCTCCGAAAAAATAGCGAATGAACAGTTCTGTTAGCATGATACACACTCCTCTATTCTTGTTCAGGCAATTTTGTAAAACACAACGACGCATTATGTCCACCGAAACCAAAAGTATTGCTGATAGCCGCACGAATACGGCGCTGAACAGGGGTATTGGGAACATAAAATAAATCACATTCAGGGTCGGGAACCTCGTAATTTATCGTTGGCGGAAGAGTATTGTGGTACAGTGCCAAAACCGTTGCGGCGGCTTCCACTGCTCCGGCTGCTCCAAGAAGATGTCCCGTCATAGATTTGGTCGAACTCACAGCAAGGTTATATGCGTGATTTCCGAACACAGTTTTAATAGCAGAAGTCTCATTTTTGTCATTGAGCGGTGTCGAAGTACCATGAGCATTGATGTAGCCAATATCTTCCGGCTGCACATTTGCATCACGCATAGCAAGGCGCATTGAACGAACAGCACCTTCGCCGCCTTCTGCCGGATGCGTGATATGGTACGCATCGTCGGTAAGTCCAAACCCTGCGGCAATAGCATAAATCCTTGCTCCACGCTTTTGAGCGTGTTCCAGCGTTTCCAGCACCAGCACTGCCCCGCCCTCACCCATCACAAACCCGCTTCGTTCCTTGTCAAACGGGCGACTCGCTTTTTCCGGCGCATCATTACGAGTAGAAAGTGCCCGCATAGCACCGAAGCCACCTATACCCATCGGCGTAATCACGGCTTCACTTCCACCTGCAAGCATAACGTCTGCGTCGCCACGCTGCAAAAGCATCATCGCATCAGCAATGCAATGCGAAGACGTTGCACACGCAGAGACCGCACCGTAATTAGGTCCTTTGAAACCATACCGAATAGCAATTTGTCCGGCTGCGATATTAGAAATTAGCATCGGCACAAAAAAAGGCGAGATTCTGTCGGGATTACCGCCGCGTTTATAGAGTTCTTCTTGTTGAATATGATATGTCCACATACCGCCAATACCTGAGCCGAACATCACTCCAACGCGCTCCGTGTCAAGGTTTGAACGTCCTTCTCCATCAAGCCCGGCATCCAACAGTGCCATTTCAGCGGAGGCAACAGCATAGTGCGTAAACGGGTCCATACGCTGCGCTTCTTTGCGAGAAACAAATTTCTGCACGTCGAAGTTTTTCACCTCACAGGCAAAATGCGTGTCGTAAGCACTGGCATCAAAGCGGGTAATCGGCGCAGAGCCGCTTTTGCCTTGCATCATGGATTGCCAAAATTCTTCAGTGCTGTTGCCAATCGGCGTAACAACACCAATGCCTGTAACGACAATGGTAGGGAAAGGATAGCGCGACATTATTCAACGAAAAAAATGGGATAAAGGGCGTAAATTCAAAGGGCTTGTATTCGCTAAGCGAATCAGAAAAGCGGCACTACACAAAAAAACTTTCCAAGTCCGACGGATGCTTGGGTAAAGCTCGTCTCCGACTTGGAAAGTTGATAATTTCGAGAAGGAGCGAGATTATTTTGCTTTCGCTTCGAGATATTTTACCGCGTCGCCGACGGTTTGGATTTTCTCCGCATCGCTGTCTTCGATAGTAACGTTGAACTCTTTTTCAAATTCCATGATGAGTTCAACGGTATCAAGCGAATCAGCGCCCAAATCGTTGGTGAAAGATGCGTCGTTAGTAATTTGGGATTCTTCCACGCCCAATTTATCAACGATAATTTTCTTAACGCGTTCTGCGATAGACATAGTAAAAACCGGAAAAAGTGAACAAAAAAGTGATTAAAAAAATGAGTTTTTATTGCAAATTAGGACGCTAAACCACCATCTACCACAATAGTCTGAGCCGTAATGTAAGACGCATCATCAGAAGCCAGAAATGCTACGACGGCAGCAATTTCCGTAGGCTGCGCCGTCCGACCAAGCGGGATACTGCTTTGCAGGGCTTTCTTTTGCTCATCACTGATTTTTGCGGTCATGTCTGTATCAATGTAGCCCGGAGCAACGCAATTTACTAAAATATTTCGAGATGCCAATTCCTTCGCAAAGGATTTTGTCAAGCCGATAAGCCCGGCTTTGGAAGCAGAGTAATTCACCTGACCCACATTTCCTGTAATACCAACAATAGAACCGATATTGATAATTTTCCCTGCGCGTTGGCTCATCATCGGCTTTGTGAGAGCTTTACTCATCAAAAAAGCGCCTTTGAGGTTCGTGTCAATCACACTATCCCAATCCGATTCGCTCATACGCAAAACAAGCGTATCTTTAGTAATGCCTGCATTATTCACCAAAATATCAATGCGCTTTGTCGAATTCGCGGGATGCTCCAAGACTGTCTTCACAAGATTTGCAACCGAATCGGCATTTGCAACGTCAGCTTGAAGAGCCGTTGCGCCAAGTTCAGAAGCGATTGCATTGGCTTTGTCAGGGCTGGAATTGTAGGTAAAAAAGACTGTTGCGCCATCGGCGACAAGGCGGCGGACAATAGCTTCGCCGATACCGCGTGAACCGCCCGTTACAAGGGCAATTTTTCCTGCAAGGTTAGTCATAATTCATTGTAGATTAAAGTGTTATTCTTTTGTGGCTTTCCAATCGTTCAATTCTTCTTCGATGAAGAAATTCAGTAAGTCGCGGTACATTTTTTCGATAACTTCCGGGTCTAAGCCTTCTTCAGAAGCCCAGATGCGGCGCTGCTCCAAAAGATTCCGCACCCGCTCAACCGCGCGAACACTTGCCTCGCTGGTTTTGAATTGCGATGCTGCACGGACATACTGCAAACGCTCACCTAAAAGTGTGATAATTTGACGGTCGCGGCGGTCAATTTCAGCACGAATATCATTGATATTTTCGCATTGTTCGGGAGTTTTCATAAAAGTTCTGTAAAAATTCAGCAAAAATTTAAGACAACTGTGTTTTTACCTGCTCTGCCGTATCAAAGCCGCCAATGGTAACATCACTCACTGTGCGCTTCACTAAGCCTTGCAAGACGTTTCCGGGACCAAGTTCGTAGAATGTGGTAATGCCCGCAGCCTTCATTGCCACAACACTTTGCGTCCAAAGAACAGGCGCTGTAAGCTGCTGCACAAGTGCAGCCCGAATTTCGTCAGCTTTGCGGAGCGCCTTAGCAAGGGCATTAGAATACACATCCACACTTGCATCACGCATGGTTGCTGCGTAAATTGCTTTTTCGAGTTCTTGCTGTGCGCTTTGGAGGAGCGGCGAATGAAACGCGCCGCTCACAGGAAGTTCTTTCACCATTTTCGCTCCGGCAGCCTTAAAATCCGGCATCTTTGAGCGCAAATACTCCGCGCTACCCGAAATAACTACTTGCCCGGGCGAATTGAAATTTGCCGCAACAACGGTTTTTTCCATGTTACCAGCTTCAGTGAGGCTTTCGCAAAGTTCTCGCACTTTGTCGTCGTCCAGACCAACAACGGCAGCCATTGTTCCGGGGAACGTCTCGCCGGCACGGAACATGAGTTCACCACGTAATTTTACCAAACCCAGACCGGTAGCAAAATCTACCACTCCGGCAGCAAACAGAGCGGAATACTCACCGAGCGAATGTCCGGCAGCCGCGTGAAATGGCAGTTTATCGCGTAAAAGCGTCGCTAAAATTGCTTCGTGAACAAAGAGTGCAGGCTGCGTATAGCGTGTTTCTTTAAGAGTATCCGCCGGACCATCAAAACAAATCGTACTGAGCGATACGCCCATGATGGAATCTGCTTCTTCAAGCATTTGTTGGGCTAGGGGGAAAGCATCTGCCAAATCCCGCATCATACCGACATATTGCGAACCTTGTCCGGAAAAAACGAGTGCATTCATGGTAAAATGAGTTGTAATTAAAAATACGTTGTAGCGTTTTGAGAAAAGTAGTGTTGTGAGAAACCTTCAGAAATAATGATGATACACGAGTCTTACCGCCGATACCGATACCGCTCAAACGGCATTCCCGACGTTAAACGGAAATCATTCCCAAAGCCCGTGTAATCAACAAAAATAAATTCCCGCCCTAAACTTGGATATGCCCATGTCCAGATAATACGCCCGTCACGGCGGAAATCACGAGTAAATTGCGGCGGTCCGAAAATGGTATAAACCATGCCCATATCGCTCATCCAGCCGTCACCAAAACTAATGGCGCGAAAATTTCTATTGGCATACTCAATTCGTTGATAATACTCCTCGAAGGCTTCATTCCTCAGTGTCGCAGGAGTCGGGTCAAGACGTTGCCAATACTCAAAAAAACGTCGCTGGCGCTCATCTTCACCCTGCACTGACAAAATAGCCGAAATATCTTGCGGCGGGGCGACATAACGCATCTGCCGAATTGCCTTCATCAACTCATCGCCTTTCATCATTGCCAAAAGCCCTAACCCCTTCCAATCCAACCGTAAAGCCCGTGTCGAAGCGGCAACGACATCACGTTCCCCGATTTTGCTTGTCGTATCAAGCCTCAGCACCAAAATACGCAGGTTATATGCGCCGATAGGTAGTTGCGCAGGAAGCATAATTTTCAAAAATTGCTGCTCTCGCGCTGCCGCCACCGAACGTCGGTTGCGTGGACTTAAAAACCATTGTTTGCCTTTACTGTCAGCAACTTCATAGACAAAATCTAGTGAATCTAAGCCCTGCCCAAAGGCATTGTACGTCTCAAAAAAAGCATAAAACCCATCTTGCGTCAAGGCAGAAACATCCTCTGAAAAATAGGGCGTAACGGAAAAACGACCATTTCGCGGTATGATGCTGCTGGCAAACATCACGCTGCTAATGGCAAACTGCGAAGCACTGGAATTCACTGCTTTGAACGAACTTTGCAAGGTTGTACTGCGTTTACTTAGAACATCGGTAATCTCGACACTTACGGTATAAGAGCCGGGGACAATGCGAAAAGTGGTTTGCAGATAATCAAATGCTCCCGTTGCACCGAGCGTTGTTTCAAGGCGGTCCTCTTTTATGGGGCGTTCTTTACGAACGGTTTGCACTTCCTTTCCCGTCTGGTCTTTCAGCGTGATAGTAGCAATATAATCGCCAACAAAAACCGTATCGCGCTTCATAAAATTCAAGGACTGATACGGCACAACAGTAAAGACATCCACACGCTGCGTAGAATCACCTTCCTCCCCTCGAAAAAACAGCACATCCATATAAAATCCTTGCTGCGAAGAGGCTGTTGGCTCTGCTTGTGGTGGTGCGGTCGGTGTGGTAAGAGTTCTATTAAATTGAGCAGTTATCGGCATAGCCAATCCGCAAAGCAGGGCAATAAATGCTACTATTTTTGCCATTGATACTCCTCGTAACAATCGTTAATGCAACACATCACACACGTTTTTCATTGATATTTTTACAACTTTCAAGCAGTAACAAACCACCTCAAACACCGGAACGATATTACTCGACTAACAGGGTTGGAACTGCACTTTTCGTGTTACCATTCCCGATTTTATGCCCATTGGGGAGTTCTTCGGGGACATCGGCAACTGCTGTTGCAAGCGCTGTTGCCATTTCATCCATCACCAGTTTCGTGCGCAAAGGTTGTTCACTTGTCAGGGCAATGTCTTTGATGTACAGCTGTAAACTCACACGCTGATGATGTAAAATTTCCTCAATCGTGTACACAACAGAAAGCGATTCTCCCGCATTGCACAAGTCGAGCTTATCGCCAAGATTAAACCCGATTGCGTCAAACACACTGTTGCCCTGACGAATCCTCATGCGCAAGTGATTTTTCCCGACAATACTTGCCCTACCAGAAGGAACAACATTTTGTGTCAAAAAGCACGGTTTGTTATTGCCGTACCCAAAAGGGGCAAACTGTCGCAAGAGTTTCAGAAAATCGGTCGACAGTTCGCTAAAATCCAGTTCTGCATCAATGACCACTTCTGGCACGAGCATTTCCTCAGAAAGCATCGTGCGAGCAATGCGGTCGAACTCATCACGGAGCGCTTTCACATTTGATTCTTCGAGCGATAAGCCGGCAGCATATTTATGACCGCCAAACTGCCGCAGATACTTTTGGCATTGCTTAAGTGCCGCATGAACATCAAAATTTTTGATACTTCGTGCTGAGCCTTTTGCGATATTGTCAATACTCGTCAGCATGATTGTCGGCAAATGATATTTTTCTACAAGCCGTGAAGCAACGATATTGATCACGCCTACATGCCAATCCGGATGATGCAGCACCAAAGAACGACGATTTTCACGAACAATCAAGTCCTCCGCAATAATCTGCGCTTCTGTAAAGGTTTTGTCATCAATAACACGACGCTGGTAATTCTTACTCTCAAGGTCTTGAGCAAGTCGAAAGGCTTGTAGTGGATCTTCTGTTAGCATAAGCTCCACCGCACGCTCTGCATCGCCCATGCGTCCTGCGGCATTAATAAGTGGTGCGAGATTATAAACAATCGTAGAACTAGCAATAGTACCGGCTTTGATATTGGTACACTCCATTAATCCCTTTAAACCCGGAAGTGGCTTGGCATTCATTTGTAATAAGCCATAATGCACTAATGTGCGATTTTCCCCAATAAGCAAAACCATATCGGCAGTTGTAGCAATTGCCACTAAGTCGAGATATTCAAAGGCGACCTCAGGCTCACCACGTTGTTCACACAATGCCTGAACAAGTTTGAATGTTACTCCACAAGCACAAAGATGTTTGAAAGGATACTTGCATGTTCCTTTGATCGGATTTAGAAGGGCAAATGCGTTAGGAAGTTCATCTGAAGGTTCGTGGTGGTCGCAGACGATAACGTCAATATCTAAATCGCGGGCATATTGAATAGCTTCGACAGCTGTCACCCCTGTGTCAACTGTAATGAGCAATGAAATACCGTCATTAAAACATTCCTCAACTGTTTCAATGGAAAGTCCATAGAACTCCGTAAAGCGCTTAGGGATATAATAATCCACTTGCGCCCCTATGCGGCGTAAGTAGCGAGTAAGCATCGCGGTGGTAACCGTACCGTCCACGTCATAATCACCATAAATACGAATGCGTTCACCCTTACGGACAGCATTTTCGATACGCTCTAGAGCTTGCTCCATACCATCCATCAGGAAAGGGGAATGGAGGTTTTCAAGCACAGGCTTGAAAAAATTCTCTATATCATCAACTGTCGTTAACCCACGCGAAATGAGTATTTTCGCAATGGGGGCGGGAAGCGATTCTAATTCGGTGGTTGTTATGTGGATGTTTGGGCTTTCACTTACACGGTTCAGTGTCCAGAGTGAGTTCAAAGAAATGTCTTTCGGTTTGTTGTTCAACTGCAACAAAATTAGCAAATTTTCATTTTTCCACAAAGAACATTTCTTGGTAGATTGCAGTTCTTCATGATGTTCGTTCAGTCCTAAAACATTACTTTTTCTACGGATACCGTCTATGGCAAGTAAAAAATATAAACCTTCACCGGAAACACTGTCAAAATCTCGACGCACTGCTAAAACGTGGTCAAAAGGCAGTTCAGAAAAACACTTCTATGCAAAGAAAAAACAATGGGATGAAGAAGAAGATGCGGTACCAAATCGTGCTGTATCGATGAATCCGCGCCTAAAAAATATCCAGCAAAAGACCATACTTCCCACAGACAACATTTTTGAAGGCTGGGTTCTTGATTCAACCGGACGCTCATTTATCATTCAGCGCTTAGAGCCCCAAGAGAACGGACAGCCCGTTGCTTCTCAACACCAAACGCAGCAGTTGTATGATTGCGTTGTTTCACGAAGTATTGTTACTGACAACCCAGCATCAACGCTTGTTGCTGTCGGTGACCGTGTTCTTTGCCGCACAGAGCCCGTCTCCGGTGAAATTGACCTTTTGCCCGGGGTGATTATTAAAGTGCAAGAACGCCGTACAAAACTCGCCCGTGAATCAGCAGGTCATGATGGTATTGAACAAGTTATTGTTAGTAATGTTGACCAAGTTGTGATTCTCATGGCTGCGGCAGATCCATTTTATAATCGCCGTCTGATCGATCGCTATCTAATTGCCGCAGAATTAGGGAATGTTGATCCTATTATCTGCATCAATAAAATGGATTTGATGGATGAAGCATTTGTGCGCGGCGATTTAGCTATGTATGAGGAAATACTGGGAATCAAAACACTATTTGTCAGTGCTGAGAAAAAACGTGGTATGGAAACAATCCCACCAGTATTACAAGGAAAAACTACCGTTTTTTCCGGTCCTTCCGGTGTTGGGAAATCAACTCTGGTCAACATGCTTATCGGCGAAGAGGCTCAAATCACCACTGAAGTCAGTGCTAAAACCCAAAAAGGCTTGCACACAACAACGTTCAGTAAAATTTTCCCTCTATCCGAAGGCGGATATATCCTCGATACTCCGGGCATACGCGAATTTGGAATTTGGGATGTAAGAAAAGAAGACCTTGCATATTTTTTCCATGATTTCGATGAATTTCGCCTTGAGTGCCGCTTTACACCCTGCACTCATACCCACGAGCCCGGCTGTGCAGTAAAAGGCGCATTAGAACATGGCTGGATTGATCCTGAAAGGTATGAAAGTTATCTAAATATCTTGGATACGCTCTCAACATAACCACACAGCAATGGCTAAAAAATCGTTTTTCGTGAACATCTGTTTTCGTGAACGTCTGATTGAGAGAAGAAACTCCTAACGAGCATCAACAGTCGAACTCTCAACAGTTGATATATCAACTTTCTGAATTAAAAATGAAAAAAAAGTCATTTTTGCTTTTTTTCTCTTGTGCGTAAAGGGGTTTTTGTAGATTTGTAGCCAGTAAACAACTCAATAGTTTGTCTCACAATTTTTCTTCAATGGAGCGTTTTCCATGGCAAGTTTCAGCGGCAACATCTTCACCGACCTCCTCAATATGCAATTGGAAGTCGTAAAAAAAGCAGCAGATGCAGCAGGCGAAGTTCTCCCTGCAAATGTAACCGGCAACATTACAACCATGTTGAGCGATCTCGCCGGAACAGTTGCAACGACTATCAACAATACAGGCAGTTCATTCACCGGCTTTGCTAATATTGGCAGCATGGGTGACGATGCTAAACCTGCTCAAGGATTTCCTTTCAATATGATTCCAAATTTGCCCGGCTTAGGAAATATGCCGCAAATTATGGGTAACATCACCTCGCTCTACGACACATGGAAAAATTTGTATAGCTCATGGATGGGCGCTATGGGTCGTGTTCCGGCTGCTATGTCGGATATGGTCAGCAATGGCAGCGTTGTCGTTGGTGCAGTAAATAACCTGACCAGCATGGCACAAACCTATTTCAAACTCTCGGAAATGATGGCTCCGGTAATCAAAATGGCAGAAAATACCGGATTGACACCGGAAATGCTGCAAAAATATCTTAGCCTTGACGAGTACAACAAAATTATTTCTCAAGCATTTAGCTTCCCTTCTGAAGCAACGATGAAGCAGTTTACCGAACAAATCAACATGCTTGTTGGTTATCTGGGTGGCGTTGGACAAATTGCAGGAACAAATGTTGGTGAATTGACACAAATGTCTGCAAAAGCTCTTACTGCCTTTACTCAAGGCAAAGTTGATGATGCAGCCAAAATTTATGTTGATATGATTGACAGCATCCAAAAACCCGTCAACCCTATTACCAACATGGTATTTTTCGGACGCGACCGTGTTGCCATTGAACTCCTCCAAGAAATGTTGAAATCTTATGTTCTTTTTGCGGCACAATACAGTAAGATGCAGCAAATGGTCTTCAGCGTTGGGAAAGATGCTCTCACAAACATGACCGGTTATATCATTTTACAAGCAAAAGAAGGTAAAGCTCCGCGCACATTCGATGAATTTTTCCATATCTTTGTCGGTGCAAGCGAAAAAGCATTCGATGTGCTCTTCAACAAAGACGAGTATGCAAAATTACAAGGTGAACTTGCTGTTTCCGGCGCTCGCGTTAAAGAACAAACTGACAAATTTGTTGAATTAATGATTAGCGAATTGCCAATTGCAACGCGCTCTGAATTAGACGAAGCATACAAATCCATTCACTTCCTCAAAACGCAAGTTCGCCGCCTAGAGCGCAAACTCGCTGAACAAGAAGAAGCAATGGAAGCAGCCCCCGCAAAAAAAGCAGCACCAAAAGCAACATCTGCAAAACCGGCAACAAAAGCAGCGCCGAAAGCATCAGCAAGTAAAGCAGCGCCAGCGAAAAAAGCCCCTGCAAAAAAAGCTCCCGCGAAGAAATAACGAGTAATCAGAAAGAAAAAATCATTTTCACCTGACAATTGTCACATATTGTCAGGTTTTTTTTATATTTGGCGACTACATGGTTTTATTCGACGGTATCTTCTTTAATGGCATAGAAATATCATTGTTCTTCATGTTATACATAACAACCCGCTATTTTGCCTTTTATTATGAATACCGAAAAAATGGAATTGATACTCGCTTTATTGCAAAAAATTCTTGCCGGTCAAAATGATAAAAGATACAAGCGAGATGCTCACAGAAATTCATAATCGCGTACAATATATGCAACAACGTTTGACTCAATTAGAATGGCAAATAGGCATCGCCTCACCTCGCCCGCCGAAACGTTTTGTAAAAGGCATTACCGACGCATGACAATCACTGAATTAGTCTGAGAGAAAGCACAACAAATTTTTTGACGTCTACTGATATCGAAATATACTTCATAATTCACAAGTATTTCAACCAATCTTCCTGAAGAGTGTATTATGGCACAAACAGCAGAAAAAAATGGGACCGCGGGCATGAATGCCGAGAAAAAAAACATCCCCTTTCTCGACCCCGCACAGTTTATGAAAGACATGACCGAAATGAGTACCAAAGTCATGCGGGGCTTACAAAACCTTAAAGAAATATCGGAAGATGACCTTGCCGTCGGTGCAACTCCACGTGTAAAGGTATTAGACGTTGATGGAGGTAAAATTAAACTTTACCACTACCCTAATCCAAAAGCAACGTGTAAAGTACCGCTTTTGTTGAATTTTGCGGTTGTCAACAAAGAATACATCCTAGATTTGCAAGAAGATAAAAGTTTTGTCAAAAAAATGATGGAAGCAGGCTTGGAAGTCTATACGATTGATTGGGGTTATCCGACTCGTGCAGACCGCTACCGCGAAGTTGGTGATTATGTAGATTATCTGGATTCTTGTGTAGACTACATCCGCAAAGCGTCAGGACAAAAAAGTATTAACCTTCTGGGCATCTGTCAAGGCGGTACGGCAGCGTTGATGTATTCAGCGCTTTTTCCGGAAAAAGTACGAAACTTAATAACCGTCGTGATGCCCTTTGAGTTCAATCTGCCCCAAAATCTTTTCTTCAAGTGGGGCAAACACGTTGATCCCGACCCGATAGCAGATTCCGTCGGCACAATCTCCGGTGAAGCGATGAACGCTGGTTTCCTTATGGTTAAGCCCATGCAACGCTTACAAAAATTCCATGCATTTGTCAATATGATGGACAATAAAGACAAAGTTGCAAACTTCCTTCGCATGGAACGCTGGTTATTTGATAGCCCGGGTCAGCCCGGCGAAGCATACCGCGAATACACCAAGCGCGTATTTCAAGGTAATGAACTCTCGCAAAACAAACTCACGATTGATGGTCGTCATGTGAATTTGAACAACGTAACCATGCCTGTTCTCTCCATTTATGCTGCTCAAGACCACCTTGTTCCGCCGGAATGCGCGAAGCCCGTTTATGACAAAATTCCGTCAAAAGACAAACAAATTGTGGAGTTCCCGGGTGGACATGTAGGCGTATTTATGAGCGGAACATCCCAAAAATACGTGGCTCCGGCAATTTCAAGTTGGATTTTAGAACGCTCAAAGGTCTAAGTTCATAGGTATGACAATAGCCTGTTCACAGCTATTTTCGTCATCATCAAGCCTCAAGGGCAGTAGTTCGGAGAAAATCTCTCAAGACTACTGCCCTTTTTTATTCAGTTTTTTACATTACGCTTCTCATTGCGCGCCCTCTACCCCTTCAAAAAAACGACTCTATTTTTTCGACCATTATCACCTGATTTAAGTATTTATGCTTTTTCTCGCTGAAACACTCGCCCGATTAGACCATATTGCACGACCTTTTGTTGTCCATCTGCCACCGCCAATGGCGACACACGTGTATTCATCAGGGCGGAACGTCTTTCTCGCTACATTATCCTCTGAAAAACCTGCAATTCAACACATTGACGAACAGCACACACGCACTCTCTGGGGGTTGCGCTTCCGATGCGGATTATTGAATGCTGCCGGGATGTTCAAGAATGGCGAAAGCTACGACCTTGTTTGGAGGCAATGTGCAGGCGGCTATCTCGCCGGAACAACCACGACATACCCTCGCGCAGGTAATGCAAAAAACGGCATTACAAAGCCCTTCGCGCCGTATCCTCGCTCACGTGCAGCTTCCAATTGGCTTGGATTACCCAATGAGGGACACGCTATTGTCGCAAAGCGGCTGGCTGCGTTTGAACGGCACGACGATTTTCCTATTGGCGCAAGCCTGATGACTGCTCCGGAATCAAGTGGCAAAGCGGCTCTGGAAGAACTCGTCGAAGGAATGAAGTATTACACCGAAGCAAATGTGGACTTTCTGGAAATTAACGAAAGCTGCCCGAATGTCGCACACGGCTCATCATCGCTTGAGGCAATTACGGAACGCTTGGAATACATCAGCCAGAATGTTTTACGCAAGCGCTCACGCAATCTTCCGGTCATTGTTAAATTTTCAACCGATACCGCTATAACAGACGTAGAGCCACTCGTGGATATCTTGCTCACACTTGGCTACGACGGCGTAAATTTTGGAAATACTTCTACCAATTATGCGGCACACCGCACCGCACTTATTCCCGAAGAGCAACCACTTTTTGATTATTTTTCTCAAACCTTCGGTGGCGGTGTAAGCGGTGAGCCGCTTCGCGTCTCTTCGCTTGCCTTGGTTCAGCGTGCGGCAGAAATTCTTCAAGCAGCGCAGCCCAAACACGAATTTCACATCATTCGCACAGGCGGCATCGCATCGTTCAAAGATGTTGAAGAAAGCTACTCCGCGGGCGCGTCATTGTGCCAATGGTACACAGGATATTTCGAGCGTTTCGCCGAAGACGGTCATCAACTTTATACAAGGATGTTTTCTCGTCACTCGTAGCCTTGTACACAATCACATATTGATTGCAAGTGCCATGCTAAATTTGTAAATTCACCACGAAATAGTTTGTGTAGATAATTCTTGCTTTTCATCAATCTCCTTCTCGTTCACGATTTCGCCTACGCTATGCAACCAATCCGCTCCTCCCAAGCGCTTCAAAGCCTGCTATTCCTCCTCGTTATCCTGAACGGAAGCATACTCAATCTGCACTCTCAAAGCCTTTCTCTGTTTAATGTTTCTCCGGCACAATTTCCGCAAGTTCGCGGGCAGTTTTACGCAATTGATTCGCTGGGGCGCTTGGTAACGGGTGTCGGATTGCAGAACACAACACTTTTTGAGAATGGTGAAGAACGGCGTATTATCTCCATTTCCTGCCCGACCCCACCACCGCCACGCCCGCTCTCTGCTGTACTAACGCTGGATGTTTCCGGCTCAATGAGTGCCGCACGCGACGGCAGACTGCGCAATATTGACATCATGCAAAGTTCTGCAAAAGCCTTTGTCAATGCCCTAACGCTCGGCACACCGTCACCGATGTTACCCGGCGGCTCAGAATGTGCTGTTACGAGTTTTGACCATGAAAATTACCTTAATCAGGATTGGACGACCGACCGCACAAGATTACTCCGTGCTATTGATAACCTTGAACCACAAGGCGGTACAGACTACGACGCAGGCTTTTTGAACCGACCGGCAGGAGGCATCGAAATTGCAAAAACAGGCAAACATCGGCGTATTCTCATTTTCTTCACCGACGGCATTGGAAGCGGCAATGAAAATGATATCATCCGTGCGGCTCGCGCTCAGGATGTGCGTGTTTATGCGGTATGTCTAGGGCTGCCGGCACCACTGCTTTTGCGGAATGTTGCTCAAGCTACCGGTGGTTTGGTCATTGATAATATCACCTCCGCAGAACAGGCACGACAAGCATTTTTCACAATTCTCCTTGCAGCACAGGACACCCCGCCGTGCGATATTGTTTGGCAAAGTGTTCAACCGACGTTTAATTGTGGTACGGTTGGCGTAGTACAGCGCTCGGTACAGATGGTCGTTGAAGGCGGAGCCTTTGGTTTACCCAAAGCACAGCAAGTCGTCGGTATGAGCGGGTATGCGTTGCCTGCCCCACCGCAACCACAACTAGTTGTTAGTCCGCCAAGTACCGGATTTAATTTGACCGCTTCGCAAATCGGCATACCGCAAACCCGCACTATGACTATCACGGCGAGGAATGGCGATTATCGAATTTTTGATATTGTCTCCAGCGACACAAATTTCCGCGTCAGTCCGACACGGTTTTCCCTTGCCAACGGTACATCGCAAACGCTCACCGTTACCTTTACTCCGCGCTCGGCAGGATTTGCATTAGGCGTGTTTCTCGTTGTTGCCGATACTTGCCCAACGGCGTTTTATGCGGTCGCCCGAACAACAGTACCACCGGTACGACCAACGCTAATACTCACCTTCCCCAATGGTGGACAGCGTTTTTTGGCAGGGACGGACAGTATTGTTACATGGACAGGCGTTGCGCCCGACGACAGTGTACGGCTTGAATACAGCATTGATAGTGGCAGAACGTGGAATTTACTGGTGGAACGAGCCGGAGGACTGCGCTACAATTGGCGGCAAATTCCTAATACACCCAGCGAGCGTTGTCTTATGCGGGTTACACAGCTAGTTGCTTCACCCGATCCCGATACTGTCATCGCCATTCCCGGTTCGGCATCTCTTGCACGATTTGTTTCCGGTGGAGAGCGCGTTGCAGCAGGGTTTAGCGGGCAAGTAACGTTCTGGGATTCTTTCAATACCGCATTTTATGGCGGACAAGCTCGGCACAGAAGCACTATTCGAGACATGGCAGTTTCTCCTGACGGCTTGCAACTGGCAACAGCTGATGACGGCGGAACAATCGTTATCTGGAATAATGACCGCGCTCAGTTAGCAAGCGCTATTGTTGGTAATGTGGGGAATGCCGTCCGCTACAGCCCAGACGGAACATTATTTGCAACAGCAGGCGGCACAGACCCGAATAATACAGGCATCGGATTACTACAATTTTACAACGCTGAGACAACAGAATTTCTCCGAGAAATTCGCTACTCAAATCTTGGTGGCAGACCGCGTGAACTCTTTTTCTCACCGGACGGGCGGATAATCGGCATGGTGCGAAGCGATGGCGGATTATTCTTCTGGAATGTGCAAACAGGCGCTGTTCTCCAAGCCCCGCTTGGCTCTTCCCGCGATGTCAATAGTGCAACCTTCAGCCCCGACGGGCGGGAACTTGTCTTAGCGAAACGGAATGGATGTGAACGCTGGGACTGGCAACGAGGCTTAATGATTCGGCGCTTTGCCGCAGGGCAGAATGTTGTGAGCGTGAGATTCAGCCCGAACGCACGGCGCATCATTACGGCAGCTTTGACTAATGGCGTAAGCATCTGGGATGCAGGCGGTGTCAATGCACTGGTACGGAGTTTTGTCTTGGCGAATCAAGAAGCCACCTACGCAGAATATCACCCCGATTCGCGGCGTTTTCTGACGGTCAGCAACCAAGTTGCCCGTGTTTATGCGCTTACTGAACCGATTGCCTTGCAAAGCGATGTTTCCGACAGTCTTTGGGCAATTGTTGCACCGGATGCTGTCGGGCGCGATATTGACATGAAAACTTCATTGGTCGATGTGCCGAAAGATTCTGTCATTCAAGCATTTATCCGCAATACCGGTACATTCCCGGTGCGACTTGATTCCATCTACTTCACAGGCGAAAATCCTGAAGATTTCGAGTTGGTAACAGGCGTTCCGGCACTTATTCCGGTAGGTGGCACAGCAACAGTAGAGTTTCGTTTTCGCCCCAGAGCAGCAGGTGAGCGCACGGCGCGGGTAAACGTCGTTATGCAGCATACAACCCTACAATACACGATTCGCGGCATTGGTCTTACGCCAACGCTTCAAATTATTGGCTCGGTCATTGATTTTGGGAATGTCCTTGTCGGCTCACGGCGTGATAGCGTTGTTACGGCGGTTCTACGCAATGCAGGCATCACGCCAATCGGCGTTACGGTAACACAATTAGGCGGACCGGATAATCTACAATTCAGCATTCTTTCGGGAACACCAATGTTTACACTCGCTCCGGGTGAATCTCGGCAAATTACCTTGCGATTCGCTCCCACTGCCGTCGGGCGGGCAAACGGCTCGGTCGTCTTTACCTACGGCGATGGACTGCGAGCAACGGTCAGGCTATTGGGCAATGGTGTCCTAGTGCTACCCGTACCGCCTTGTACTGTACGTTTGAATGATACTTCGGCGCGCCCGAATGACCGACTTTGCGTGTCGCTTTTGCAATCATGTTCGGGGCAACCGGAATTTTCCACCAGTGTAACGGTGTTAGTGAGTTTTAATGCGAGTTTGCTTATGCCCGAAGCGCCTACGCCGCTTGGTGTTGTAGCAGGCGGCATTCGTTACATCCCGATTACGCTGAATTTACGCCCTGTCTCTTCAACTGCTTCTACGCGGCAACTTGATGTCAGCCCGCTTGAAAATATGTGCTTCGGGGTAATGCTGGGCAATACGACTTCTACCCGCATCAATGTTGAAGTTGTTAGTCCTCCGGGAGCATTTTTGAATACATCGGCAGCGAACTTCCGCCTCATTACCTCGCAAGCCGGAGGAACGCATCTTTTCTTTTCAACCAGTGCTTCATTGCGTATTCTGGCGACGCAGCCCAATCCGGCAAGCGACCAACTGACGATTCGTTACACCACGCCGACAAGTGGCACTTTAACACTGTCGCTTGTGGATGTTTTCGGACGAACACTACGGACACAAACAATCATGCCACGTAGTGCGGGGCAAAACGAAACAACGCTGGTTGTGAGCGATATTCCGAATGGTGTGTATTTTGTCAGGCTCAGTTCTAGCCGTGAAACAGCCGCGCAGCGTGTTTTGATTACACGGTAAAAAGATAGGTGCGATTCCTTTTGAGTAAGAAAACCGCACCCAACAGTGAACAAACGAACAATCGTGTTTTATGCTCTTTTGCGTTCAGCATTGCCGAACCATTGCGATTTATATGACACTCCGGCAACAGGCGTGGATTCTTCTGCCGGAAGCAGTGCTTTTACTGAAGCAACATCATTACAACCCACCGACTAAACCAACAACTACCAAGGCTTGGGCAAATGTACGCACAACCTTCAAACGAAATGGAATCTTATTTTTTCTTGAATGGTGTGCGTGAAGTAGCAACACCAATAAATAAGCCGATGCCGTCACCTTTGACATTACCTCGAATAGCAGAAGAAGATTGAGAGATAAACGAATCACTGGCACCACTGCGTCGGTTGTTCCTCATCGTTACATAATCCCATATTGCACTATCAAAAGCGTGTAAAACGGCAGTTGAAGAAAATTGTTCATGACGAGTATATATCTCTCGAAACCGCGCCGTTTCACCCAATGTGAGCAAAAAAGATGAGAGGAGTTGAGGGGTATTTCCATCGGATTGTTGTTGCTGAATAATCTCGCTCGGTCCCACTTCTTCAACTTCCAATCGTAGTGAATCCTTCATCGGCGGCTTCAAACGATGAGTTTGATAGAGAATATACGCTTCCTTACTTCTCGGACGCAACCATGCTTTGACAACGAGAAAATTGTTATCAGGGCTTGGAGCAAAAGATACTGAATCCGGCAGAAGCGGTTCTGGAACACGTGTTGTAGCCTCTGCTTTTTTATCTCGCCATCCTACTGTCAGTTTATAGGTTTGACCTGCTTTGGCAATAAGCCCTGGAGCCTGATAAAATGTTCTGCCCGCGAGAAGGCTTAATCTGCTTTGATGAATCGGCTGGAGCGTCAGTTGGTAATCTCGCATTCCGTCATTAATTACTACCCGTGCATCGGGTATTGCTATAGTTGTATCACCGGAAAAATCTCGTAAGCGGACAATCTCAATATTCCGTACCGTATCGCCAGCACTAAGAAAGCCGTGAATGACAATTTTTTCTTGATAAGGCTGAATAATCACATCTGAAACGCCTTCACAAGCAGATAATGAAATAGCCGCAATAAAAAGAACAAGAAACAGTTTCATTGGTCGAAGCGAAATGATAAAAATTCGTGATTCCATCTAAAGGTTCATACTAAAATGTAAACCGTAAGCCAACAGTCGGTAGAATAGGTAATGCATAGGCTCGTGCAAGCGAATATGTAGTCTTTGTTTGACTGTTTCCTGTGGAGACTAGTCGCCAAAAGAGTGGATTTTGATGATTGTAGAGATTGATGATACTTATATTCACTTCAAACGGCAGACCGAGCCATGTAAATTTATGTGTGGCGGAAGCATCTAAACGATGATAAGCTGGTAAGCGTATGTTCGCACGTTGCGGTGCATATTCAAACGAAGATGAAATTAACACATTGATACTGTTCATTCCGGTGCCGGCAGATGGCTGCGAAACAGATTGTGAAGGCAACAGAGAACTCGCAGACACAACACCGACAGGAGCAGAGAAAGGTTGCCCAGAGCCAAATACGAATGCAGCTCCAATTTCCCACGAATCGTTTATTTTATAGCTGGCAACGGCTTGTATTTCGTGCCGACGGTCAAACGGTGCGTCAAACGACTTGCCTTCATTAAGTTCAGGGTAGAGTCGGCTCGTTTGTGCAAGCGTGTACCCGATCCACCCTGTGAGTTGCCCGACCCGCTTTTGCAGTAATAATTCTATACCAATTGCCTGACCACTTCCTGTGGTAAGTTGTTCAAAAAGTGGTATTCCCCGCCGAACCTGAACACTATCTTTGAAATCGTAGAGATTTTGCATCGTTTTACTGTATGCTTCAATCGTTAATTGATATTCGCGATCTAGGAGAGGTATATCTGTACCCACAACAAATTGTAAGGCTTGCGCAGGCTTGACAACGGTAGAAGCCATAAACCACGCTTCACTTGGATTCCCCACAAGACCATTCTCAATCCGATGAGTGAATTGATTTGTTACTGCCGCTGCAGCCCGCAACGTGACGTTTCCTAGCTGCCAAGCAAGTGATGTACGGGGTTCAATACGGAAATACGAGCCTTGAGAAAAGTATGTGCTGCGAAGACCAAGATTTACACTCAGCGCGGGGGAAATTTGCCATTCATCTTGGAGAAATGCTGATGATTCGACTGCCTGACCTGTAGTCTCCTGCATAATCTTAGAAACATCAATGATGCCTTGTGATTGTCGGGTTATTGAGCCAATGCTTCGCGAGATAGCTTCCATACCAAAACTTACAGAGTGTCCGCTTAATCCCAGATAATTTCCCTGTAGTCGCGTATTGATGTCGGCGATGAAAGATGTAGAATTATAAACAATCTCAGCAAGTATTCTCGGGTTGGGCTGTTGGCTGTAATCATAATTGTAACGGCTATATGAAACTGACAAAGTGCTAAAAAAAGACTCTGAAAAGATATGTTGCCATTTAGCCTGCCCCACTATATTTCCCCAGCCGAAATTAATCCCACCTTCAGACGCAGGTGATTTCAGATCATCTCGCCCATAATACCCGCTGAGGGAAATACGGTCATTCTCGGACAGTTGTGCCGTGACTTTACCATTGAGGTCGTAGAAATTATATCGAGGAATATTTTGCGGTTGTAAAGCCTCTCCCAATGCTCCCAAATACATACTTCTACCTGAGAGCATAAAACTTGCTTTCTCGCTGATCGGTCCTTCAAAAAAAGCGTGAGCGCTCAGAAGCGAAACCGATGCTGAACCGCCTAAACGCTCCTTACTGCCTTCTTTCATAGTTATATCCAACACACTCGACAAACGCCCGCCGTATTCAGCCGGAAATGCCCCTTTGTACAAACGCAAATCACTGACAGCATCAGGGTTGAACGACGAAAAAATACCGAAGAGGTGTGCGGGATTATAAATTGTAACACCGTCGAATAAAATCAGTGTTTGCTCCGGTGAACTACCACGCACGTAGAGACCGCTTGAAATCTCGTTTGCAGCCTTCACACCGGGCATAAGTTGCAGAGCGCGTAAAACATCGGCTTCGCTGCCGACTGACGGAAGGCGCTTGATTGCTTGTGCCGAAAGCTCTACTGTACTAACAGCAGATGCTTGAAGCCGCTCACTTTGAACTGATACGCTTTGCATACGTATATCGCTACGCTCTAAGACAAAATTGCGCACAACACTCTTTTCGGCTATCGTGAGCGCTTGTGACATCTGGACAAAGCCTGTTCTACGGACAACAACCGTGTAGGCGGCACGTGTTTGTAGATTTGGTATGCTATAAAAACCGTATTTATTTGTGTAGGCACCGCCTAGTGCCTTGCCTTCTGCCTTGCCATCGGCTGCGGCTTGATACACAGTTATCGAAGCACCGATAATTGCTTCACCCGAAGCACTTTCTCTTACCGTACCGGACAGAGAAAACGATTGTGTCCAAAGATATGATGCGCTCATCAGCCACAGACTACAGAAAAGCACAACTCGCAACGAATGTTTTTGCATAAATTAGGATTATGTGTATAAAAAGAGGGATAAAAGCAGGCTTCCGCTTTTATCCCTGTAAAGACTAAGGAAGTTACAGAATTACATAGTATGCAAGAGGATTAAAGCCTTGTGAACCAGTACTACCATTCGGATTAATAATATGTGTATCCATCAACTTATTACCGCCGTCAAACCAACCAAAATCTTGTTCCCACCACTCTAAACGGACAATTCCATTAGGTGCATAATTGAGATAAATTGGTGAGTTCGGATACCACACTTGGTTATTCACAGGAATTTGTCCTTCAAAGAAATAATAGCTTGAGTAGAGGCTTCCCCAAAAATTATCCCGTAATTCACATTAATAAGGTGAAACAGGCAAATTTTTAAACACTAATTCTAAGAAACAATCCAAGACTTAACCACCAGCCTGACACAGCAGAAAAATCAAATGCTGGTACGAGAGATGGAGTTTGCGCAAAATTTCCTATCACAGGCTGCCCAAATATGTTCCCTTGCAGTCTCACACCAAGTTCGGGACTGCCAATTTGATTTAACTTTACCGTTTTATTCAGAGGGAAACTATAATCTATCTTCATATTTACTCCCAATGCTAATGAACCAGCATCTTCCAGTACGGTAAGAATACGTTCTGCTGAGTTTGGTGCAATGCTTCGATACCAGCCTTGGTAAGAATATCGGTACTGTATAGACGGTCCAACACCAATTTCAAATCGCTGCTTTTCGTTGTCAGTGAATATGTATCCCAAAGTTAGATCGAGCGGAATAATTGTTCTAGCCCACCGAAAGTATTGCGGAGTTGATAGGGGAGTAGTAACACCTTCATTGCGTCCTTGAATTTGTACCATACTCGCAGAGACCTCTATACTCAATTTCGAGGAAAATTGGTGCTTGAAGGCGGTCGAATATATTGGTGTAAGACGATTTGTTGTTGTTGCGCCCATAGCAAAACTCATGCCTGCAATAAGATAATCTGTACCTTCCTCAGATTGCAACGATTGATTTTGAAGTGTGTCTGCTGGGACAGATTCCGTTTGAGCGAGAATTTCAAAGGGCAATGTGATAATGCATAGAATTACTAACCACTTGCGAATGAAAAGAAAATATAGGTAATACAACATAAATCAGTATCAAAAGCAATAGTAAAAAAAATTTCTAGTTACCAACGGAATTGAAGAAATGCACCAACACCTGCAAAACCATACAGTGCACCTACTGGAGACTGGTTAAAACCTTGAAATTCCTTAGCAAAAACATTAATTTGACCACGTAAGCCTATTTCTAATTTTTTGCTGAGTGGAACCGTATAATCAACTTTCAAAACACCGCCGACCATCGCCATTTCGGACATTGTCACATCGTTTAGTGCTAATATTGCAGGATCAATAGCAGGGAACATTCTCACAGCCCAATGCAGCGACGGACCAATGCCTATACGAAATTGCGGGAGGAAAGAAAATGGTCGGATCATCATCAATACATCAAAGGTGAAAGAATTACTATATGCCCGAAGAGTATCACCAAATATGCCACCAAGAGGCTCTCGAATACCAAGACCCAAATGATGAATCCCTATTTCAACATCATACCAAGGCTCAACTTTATAGCCACAGATGATAGATGTCATAAGCGCTGGGCGCCCTAAAGAAGGATTCCCCGCAGCATATGAAAATGTCCAACCAGCGTATAAATGCTTTATAGCACTATCATTACTCTTTTCCTTGAGACCTGCAATAGCCGCTTTGGGCATAGACAGACCAATGAAATACAGTAATAATAAGATACAAACATCTCTTATTTTTATCTTTTGCCGTATTATTATGAATAATTTTTTCATAAGGTTTTGGATACAAATAAATTAAAGTAGAAATCAATCTCTTTTCACGATATATCAACAGCTTAGAAAAAAAACTGTAGTTTAATCTTTCACTATCCACAACCTTATTTGAAAAAGATGTGGCGGCAACGTAAGATTAAGTTGCCGCCATGATAATCATTCCAGAATAAAGTTGTTTGATATTTTTTGAAATCTATATTCCGTAGTTTTTGAAGTACAGACCGGAGAAATACACTATTTTGAAAACCTTACAAGGTTGTTATTCTATAAGTTGCCCGCACAGCATTGGGGATGTCAAAAGAATACACTGCTGGGGCTATAAAACCTATATTTGCCGCCATAGGTCTATGCCAACACATCGGGTCATCAAACGGGTCTGGTCCGTACACAAAATCATCTTCCATCCATGAAGTGCCAAAGACATTATTACCATAGTAATAGGAGTTATAGAACCCTACAGTTGCAATTGGTCCTATCTGTGTGTTATAGGAAAGAGTCGTATTAGTTTGGACATTACCGAAATATGTCCATCCAAGTTCAAACAGTGCCGATATAGAACCCCAAGTTGGGTCAGGTACTTCACCGTCTTGAATAAGCCAGCAATAAAATTCGCTGGCACCATCCCAGAAAATTTCATCCCATGTCCAGTTTGGATAAATATACAAACTCGTGAGTGCTACACGTACTCCAACACCAGAATTTAGCTGTGAACCGTTTTTAGCCGACCAGTCGGATACCGTGCTTTTGCTATTGGGGTTTACCACAAACTTGATAGCACCATCTGCTACTGTCGATGTTGCTACTAATTGCGATTTTACTGTACCATCGGCACTTGTTCGCTCATTAAACGTAATAATCAGAACGGGGCGTTGTCGTGCGAGATTGCCATTTTTGTCAAAATCAATACGGTTACCTTTTGCGTCAAAGGCAGGGATACTTTGACGTGTTTTAGGATTCTGGTCAAGTGGAACAAATGCGACGACAGGAGACGTTTTTCTATCCCAATTTGCCGGGAAAGCCCAGAACAAATGCAACGGTGCATTCACAACTTTTTCAAACTTCTTAATCGCCACATCAACATTACCAATGCCCTTCACAACAGTATTCTTACGCCCTTTACCAAGTTCACTATCAATTTTCTTTGACCAACCGCCTTTACTTTTTAGGTACGCATCAGCGTCAAGTTGTTGCCAAAGGACATTGCTTTCGCCATCGAATTTCTCCATACATTTCGCATACACGCGCTCCCGCAAGTCTTTGTCTTCCACTGCCACTGCGACTGCTTGTGCGAGTTCTTCTAAACCAGACGAAACCTCTTTAATCTCTGGTTTTGCGAGGAACTCATCAATTTTACGGAGGCGCTCTTTTTTTGCTGCTTCGTCGTCTTGGCTTTGCAAACTTGTGGCTTTATTCTTGCTTAGCGACAATCCAACAATCTTTTCTTCACTGGGTACAACAGGCTTCGTTGCTTGGGTAATATCGTTACAACTTACCACCAACCCACCGACAATACCAGCCAATACCAAGGCTTTCAACGAAGCCTTTACAGAAAAATTCAACATGATTACTCCAACAATAGAACGTGAGAAATTTCGCTCACTTTTTCCTCTCTGCTTCGTTTTTTGCGTATATTGCACGTGGAAGGCTCGACAAATCTTTCCACCTGCCCGCTTTGAGAATTTGATGAGCAACGAACTCATCAGAGAGGAAAGGCGGGCGTTTTTGTTATGAAGCAAAATTACTATGCGTTGTTCGGCAAGGCAAATTCTTTGGGATGAACGTCGTATTTTTGTGATGAACGATGAAGTATTGGGATGAGCGTTCTGTTTTTGGGATAAACGTCGAAGGCTTACGATTGCAACTGCACGTTCCAAAACGCTTCTTCAACAGCCTTCTTACGGCGTTGAGCAATGCTGACTGTTTTGTTATTTGGTAAAACTGCCGTGCCATTGTGCAACGACAAAATAGCTGCCGTACGCACCAATGCTCCTCTATTCACACTGATAAACCCATGCGTTTCTAAGAGTTGTTCGTAGTGTTTGATAGTCCGACGCTCTACCAGTGGGCTTGTGCGCGAAAGGGTATAAATATTGACGTAATTTCCCCACACCTCAATCAAAAAAATGTCTTCTTTCTGAACAGTGATAACGGCTTTTCCCGTATCAATATCAATGCTCTTTAGCAGGGATTGCCGCACCGCATCTGTTTCAGTTCTATTACTATCAGTGGTCAATTCGGCAAGCTGTTGTTTCAGCACAGCGATTTCTTCCATCATCTGAAAAAATATCGTGTCGCCTGCGGCTTTCAAAATATCCCCTTGTCGTTTTTGACGGGCTACTTCGAGTGCGGCTGTCAGTGCATCGGTAAATTGGTCTGCCGTAAAAGGTTTCGGAAGATATTTGAAAACACGACTCTGAACAATATCGTGAATAATAGCGTCAGGCGGCAATCCGGTAATGCAGATAAGCGGTATTTCTGAGAGAAGCGGCTCACCGCTCATAATATCAAAACCGCTTCCGTCCGGCAAAGAAATATCAATAATACACACTTCAGGATGGATATTCCGCACAGCACGCTTTGCATCGGCAACCGTCGCAACGATATGCTGAATATCGAAGGCATTGGGAAATACCAAGTGAAAAATTTGTTGGATGTTACGGACAATTGTGTTGTCGTCTTCGACCACCAAAATACGCATAGTTTAACTCTCAATAATGACGAAGTCCTCTTCGTTGCTTTACTTACGGCAACCTTAGCCGCACTGCCCTAAGGCAAGGCAAGGCAAGGCAAGGCAAGGCAAGGCAAGGCAAGGCAAGGCAAGGCAAGGAGCATGAGGCGACATGGCTGACAATATCGTTATTTGCTTATCATAACTGAGGCACAATATATGATTTTATACACTTTCGGGCAAAGGATTTTCCCCTTGCCGCATTAGGATACGAAGGGATTAGGCAGGGTGATTGTATGTAATTACACGAGCGCCGTAAAGCCTCTGATCTTTCAACAATGGATTGTGCAACCCAGTGGAAGTTTGAAGTTCTCGCCCCTAGAGAACGAAGACTGGTGAGGGCTTACGTTGACGACATTGGAGGTATTGGGGCTTTTTTCTTTTCGCTGCGATGTTTTCTTTGCTATGATTGCCGCAAATCTTTTGTGAACGGGGGAAAATACGCTATATTGAGCGCCACTTATCAAACTCTGAACTCAACTCTCTTCCGTTGCACTTTCATTTTATGACAGATTTATGGCACAGCACGACCAGAATGTAGAGCATACTCAAACGGGGAAGCTCCCTTCATCAGACCATACCTTAATTCCGACGCTCGGTCTTTTTACAACCGTGTCCATTATTGTGGGTTCGGTGATAGGTTCGGGGATATTTATGAAACCGGCGCTGATGGCTTCACAGCTTGGTTCGCCGCAGCTTTTGCTCCTTGTCTGGGTGGGTGCGGGTTTGCTCACATTGATTGGAGCGCTGACCAATGCGGAAATTGCCAGTATGATAACGGCAACAGGCGGTCAATACATCTTTTTCAAAAAAATGTACGGCAATTTTACAGCGTATCTTTACGGCTGGGCAATTTTTTCCGTTATTCAAACCGGCTCTATTGCCAGCATTGCGTATGTTTTTTCGACCTACATGGAGTATTTTTTCCGATTGCCCCGCTTTGCTCCTGAGACCGAGCAATCTCTCGTGCTGTATCTGCCCTTTATCGGAAGCATTTTTCCCTTGCAAAATATTGGTGTCAAAGTTCTTACGATGATACTGATTTGCTCCATGACGTTTATCAATTATCTCGGAGTGCGCTTCGGAGGCTTGATTGCAGGCATTTTTACGACATTAAAAATTGTTGCGATGGTGCTTTTGGTAGCAGCCAGTTTTCTTTTCGGCAATGGCTCGGCAGCAAACTTCGTAACAGCAGCTTCCAGCACCACTACAAGCGGTACAAATGTTATTTTTCTTATTGTCATGGCGACAGCCGGAGCTTTTTGGACATACGACGGTTGGAATAACATCACGTATATTGCCGGAGAGGTCAAAGAGCCAAGCCGCACGATTCCTCGCGGATTGTTTTTGGGGATGCTCATTGTAATTGGTGTTTATGTGTCTATCAATCTCGCGTACTTGTATATTTTGCCTGTGGAAACGATGGCAAAATCGAAACTTGTGGCTGCCGACGTAGCAAGCGCCATTTTTGGTAATTCCGGCGGAGCGATTATTGCAGCCTGCGTGATTCTTTCAACTTTTGGCACGACCAACGGGACAATATTAGCAAGCGCTCGTGTGTATTTCGCTATGGCGCGGGAAAAGATGTTTTTTGGTCCGATTGGTAACGTTCATCCGCGTTTCCACACACCAGCTAATGCGCTTTTTCTTCAGGCATTCTGGTCGTGCGTCTTGGTACTAAGCGGTACGTTTGATATGCTGACGGATATGCTCATTTTCGTCACGTGGATTTTCTACGCACTGGGCGCATACGGTGTTTTTGTTTTACGCAAAAAAATGCCTGACGCACCGCGTCCCTACAAGGTTTGGGGTTATCCGTTTGTTCCGGCAATTTTTGTGGCATTTGCTGCGGCGTATGTTGTTATCACGCTTTACAATGATGTTTCTGCCTACATGAACGGCACATCACCGATTATTAACTCCGTCTTTGGCTTGTTCCTCGTTGCGACAGGCTTACCATTTTACTATTATTTTCAACGAAAGCAGCGATCGTAAGCGCTCTTTATTCATTTTATGACCATTATTCAAGCTATTATTCTCGGTCTTGTCCAAGGATTAACCGAATTTCTTCCCGTTAGCAGTTCTGCACATTTGACCCTTGTCGGCAAAGCAATGGGGCTTATTTCGGCGGAACACCCCGAAGCATGGACAGCTTTCATTGCTGTCATTCAACTCGGAACTTTGCTTGCAGTGCTGATATACTTCGCCCGCGACATTGTACAGATTTCCAGTGCTTTTCTGCGTGAAAACATTGCCGAGCGCAAGCAGTGGTCGGCTCAATCACAAGAATCCCGAATGGGTTGGTATGTTATCGTTGGTACAATACCGATAGTGACAATTGGATTGGCGCTCAAAAAAATTATTGAAAGTAGTCTCACGAAAGACGTTACCGTTATCGCATGGACGCTGATTGTGCTGGCGATTGTTCTTTTCATAGCTGACCGATTAAGCAAGCAAACACGCGGTTTGCAGGAAATTACGTGGAAGGATTCTCTCGTTATCGGCTTCGCACAAGCATTAGCACTCTTTCCGGGTGCTTCGCGTTCCGGCACAACTATTACCGCGGGATTGTTTCTTGGTTTGAAGCGGGATGTCGCCGCACGGTTTTCCTTTTTACTCAGTATTCCTGCTGTTCTGGCAAGTGGAATGTTGCAGCTCAAGCAATCGCTCGCTTTTATGGACACACAAGATTTAACGACGCTGCTTATTGCGACAGTGGTTTCGGGTATTTCCGGTTATGCAGCCATAGCACTGCTTTTACGCTATTTGCAGACGCATACGACCAGCGTTTTTGTTTTTTACCGTATTGCTCTTGGTATTGCACTTTTGACAATTTGGAAAACATTGTTGTAGCAAGTTTATAGCTTCGCCGTCTATCGCAAATTCATCATTGCCTCGTGCTTTTACTCCCGTTATGCCTCTACATATCAACGTTTTCCTAACACCACAACTACTTCCCCCAGCAACAGATCTGAGCAAAAGCATTGTTCTGGTCATTGATGTTTTCCGGGCTACAACAACTATTGCCACAGCACTTCAAAACGGAGCGAAGGAAATCTATCCATACCCAACACTCGCCGAGGCTGAAGCAAAAGCACGAGAATTACGCGGACGCCTAGGAGAGCAAATGGTCTTATTGTGTGGGGAACGTGGCGGAATCAAGCCTGAAGGCTTTGATGCAGGCAATTCCCCACGTGAGTACACGCCGGAACTTGTCAATGGCAAAACGCTGATTCTCAGCACGACCAACGGGACACAGGCTATCGCTCGTGCGCAAGCCGCACCGCTTGTTGTCGCAGCATCGTTTGCGAATGTTCAAGCTGTTGTGAAATTCCTGATGCGCTACCTGATTTTAAGCGAAGCACGGGCATTTGACCAAACTAGCGCTCTTGCAGAAACTAGCCCGAAGCAAGGAAACAACGAAGAGGTATTGAACGGAATTGACACGATACACTGCATTTGCGCAGGAAGTAACGGAGATTTTAGCTACGAAGACACGCTGTGTAGCGGTGCTATCGTTGAGGCTCTTGCTCAAGAACTATTTGAAGGGGAATATAGCGTTTCCTTTTCTGATGCCGCAGCAGCCGCACGAACACTTTATCGAAGCGTAGAACATCTTGCGGAGGCTCTCAAACACTCTCATCATGCTCAATATCTTGCTAGCATCGGCTTTACAGAAGATGTTGTTTTTTCTTCCCAACTCAATACAACCCGTATTATTCCTTTACGCAGAGCCGACGGAGCATTTATCCATTGGCATAATCCGCTTAATCTTTGAGATACATTCTAAAGCCGGCTACAGCAAAATAACACGCACTCATACTTCAAACTGATAGGCTTCACCATGCTGGGGAATGGTGATGGTGATGTCGGGAAAATTTGCTTCTACCGCAGAACGCATGGATTCTGTTGCAGCAGGGTCTCCATGCACCAAAAACAAGTGTTTAGGCTTTGTCGCAAAGATATAATCCAAGAGTTCATCACGCCGCGCATGGGCGCTAAAACGGAATCGTTCTAATTCACAAGCACGTGTAACGGTCTTGTTCGCCATCGTAAACTCAACATCCCGCTCGGAATGAAGCAAGGCATAGCCGGGAGTGGAAGAATCCTGATACCCCATAACGCCAATACCGAAATTACGCATTGTCATCCAGCGTTGAGCGAGTTGATATGACGGGCTGCCCTCGTTTAACATTCCGCTTGAAATAATTACAATCGAAGGCTCATTGAAAAATTTCCCGTTCATCATCGTCTCATATTTGACATACGTCAAGGGAATACTTTTCAGCAAAAAGCCGGGTTCTTTGCGGGGCACGACATCGGCATAACGGTCATAAATTTTCGTAATACGTTTGCTCATGCCGCCTGTGTATATCGGCAATTTCGGAATACGACCAGCTTGAATAAGTTCGTGAACAATCTTGAGAACTTCTTGGGTTTTTCCGAGCGCGAAGGTCGGCAATAAAACCGAGCCGTTTTGATTGCTAATATGATTGATAAAATCAGCTAGGCGCGTTTTCTCTTCCTCGTAACTATGCGGATGCTCTTCAGCCCCATTAGTACATTCGATAATTAAGCAATCCAGATGATGCCTTGGCAGAGAAGCACCTTTCAACAGTGCTTGGGGAGAGAACTTTACATCGCCCGTGTGCATAATTGCTGCGCCTTCGGCTTCAATCAACACTCCCGCAGAACCAATAATATGTCCCGCATCGTGGAAGGTGAGTTTGAGGTCTTTCGGAGCAGTACGATGTGAAGACGTTTCGAGGTGTGTATTGTCTGTTTCAAGCGTCATTGCCTCCCCATATAACACGGAATCAAAGACGACAGGAAATTTATCTAACATCGAAGGCGTATAGTACTCAAGCGCTCCGATGGGTAGTTGTACAGTTGGATCAAGATTAAAGAGTTTAATGGTATTGCGCAGCATAATTTCAACCAAATCTCGTGTCGGACGTGTTGTGAGCATACGTGCGTGCGGCAAACTTTTTAGCATATATGGGAAACCGCCCAAATGGTCAGTGTGCGCGTGCGTGAGAACAAAACTATGGACAGGGCGATCTCCCAATAATTCTACTTCCGGCAACGCTGCTCTATCACGCCTGCGCGGATGCAAACCGGCATCAATTACCATGCCGTGTCCGTTAATATTGAGGTAACAAGAATTTGCGCCAATTTCGCCCGCGCCTCCCAGCATCATCAATTCGATAGTCATTCGTATTCTGCCTTATTCTTCATGGATAGGTGTACAGTGGTGAATTACTGTGCTTGTCGCAGCATAGTTTTATACCGTTGAGGATTATGCAAAATAGCTCCTGCCACTGCTATATCCGCATCGTGGTTAAGCGTTTTACCGATAACAACACTCCGTGCATAAAAACGCTCCAAAATTTCTTCATATAATAGGAAACTCACCGCATCGCGCTGACGCTCCAATTCAGATGCTTGTTCTTTCGCAAGTTGATTTTTAGCAGCCACAATATGTGCCATCACAGACTGGCTACCAGTTTGATTTGACGAGGCTTTTAATGCCTTTTCCACATCATTCAATTTCCGAAAGGCAGGACTTTCGTAGGTAAATTTTGAGCGTTTTGCGTAGCTGACAAATTGGTCAAATAACCGTTTATCCACAGTAAAATTCTCCGGTAATGAAGCCTTATTACCTGTAAATTCATTGGCAAAGTTAAATACTGTACTTCGTTTGCCAAGTTCATCAACAACATCAGATTTAGCACCAAGAGCAACTACCGTATCGGGTAAAATGCCACTTGCGTCCCGCACTGTACGACCACTCACTGTTTTGAAAATTTTGCTTGTATCGGAGCGTGATTTAACAATGCCGTGCCGACGGTCATTATAGTCAATTTTTTGAATGCAACGCCCGGATGGTGTATAGTATTTTGCCGTCGTCATTTTAAGTGTAGCATCATATGGCAAGGATGAAATCGTTTGAACAAGCCCTTTACCAAAAGAACGTTCGCCGATAATAACAGCTCGGTCAAGGTCTTGTAGGGCTCCGGCGACAATTTCACTTGCGCTTGCAGTATTATCATTAATGAGTACGGTAAGCGGTAAAATAGGCTCAAGTGGCGGGCGACGGGAATAGTAGCGTCGCTCACTGTCAGTAGTTCGACCACGTGTGGAAACAATTTGGGTTCCTTGCGGTAAAAAAAGCTCACAAATTCCAACTGCAGCATCTAAGAGTCCACCGGGATTATCACGCATGTCAAGTACTAAACCACGCAATAATATTTTTTTATCAGTAGCCTGCTTTTGCAGTTCAACCAACGCATCACGAACTTCTGCCGGAGCATTATGCGTAAAGCGTTCTAAACGAATGTAACCAATATCATTTTGAATAAGACCAAAATATGTCACGTTTTTCAATGTCACTTCTTGCCGTTGCAACTTTATCTGAAGTGTGTCACGCACATTAGCACGGAGAATACGTACGGTCAGACTTGTGCCGGGTTTACCACGTGTAAAATTTCGTAATTCATCGGAGGAAGCATTTTTGACTATTGTTGAGTCAATAGCATATATTTTATCACCGACTCTCATACCTGCTTTTTCTGCAGAACAACCTTCCGTAATTCCAACAATGGTAACGGCACTGTCTAACATTGCCGTTGTTATACCTAAACCACCATAGACACCGGTGGTAATAATATCCACCTCTTCATTATCTTCGTCGGCAATATACGTTGTATATGGATCAAGATGTTTGACCATACCCTCGATACCTGCTTCAATAAATTCCTCTGGATCTATTTCATCGACATAATGATTAGAAACTTGGCGAAAAAATTCACCGAAAATTGCCAAAGACTTAGAAATTTTGAGGTAAGCTGCATTGTCGGAAATTGCTCGGAAACCCCAAGACGTCATACCTAGTATGACAATAGCAGCAATACTCAACATAATGCGGCGACGCGATAGATTAAAATTTCGCATGAAATTGTTCTTTATAATAAACAAAACAACATCAGAAATCATCAGCAGTCGGATTGAGTAGAAATTCGTGAATTTTTGACAAATCTTCTTGCGACAAAAATTTTCCGATAGCATCCACTAAGACGCTTAAAAGTGATGATTTGTAGGTGAGGATAATATTTGCTTCACCACGACGAAATACTTGATAGTTAATTTGGGTATTCAGCATTTGCCACTGACTTTTCATCTCAATATACCCCAAGGCGACCGAAATAAGCAGTTCTTCCGGATCATCATCACCGACATCATCAGCATGAGCAATAAATTCGTCTCTAATGCGATATACCCATTGATGAAGTGTAATTTTATCTACTTCCGTACCTTCTTGAAAATAGCTCAAAGTTTCTTTCCAAGAGCTGTCAATTTCTGGATGAAACAATGCTTCACGTAAATTGATTGTGTTCAAAGCACTTCTCCTCATACGGTTACGTCTTAAAAGAATGGTGATTGATATTTCCTTGTGATACGACTGAACCGCGCTTTTAGTGTGTTTAGTGTGCATCAGACTTGATAATACAAAAATTTCCTGACCTAACCGCACATAAATAGTCAGCGCGCGGCTTTATACCAAATAAAGAAACGACATAAATCCGCACAAAGTGAAGATATATGCCGTTCCACACACGAAACACAAGATGTAGACAAGGATGTATTTTATGCTAACGCTGCTTGTAAGGCACCGTCAATTGCATCTAAAAACTCCTCGGTATACAGATAATGTTCGCCATGATGTACTTTATTTCCGTGAATACATACGGCAAGATCTTTCGTCATTTTGCCGCTTTCTACCGTTTCCACACAAACCTTTTCAAGCGTTTGACAGAATTTTACAAGGTCTGTATTTCCATCCAATTTCCCGCGGAACTCCAAACCACGAGTCCATGCAAAGATAGACGCAATTGGGTTTGTCGAAGTACGATTACCTTTCTGGTGTTCGCGGTAATGACGTGTAACAGTACCGTGTGCAGCTTCGGCTTCCATCGTTTTACCATCTGGCGTAATCAAAACAGAAGTCATCAAGCCTAGTGAGCCAAATCCCTGTGCTACAATGTCGCTTTGTACATCACCATCATAATTTTTACACGCCCAGACAAAGTTTCCGTTGAGTTTTAGTGCTGAAGCTACCATATCATCAATAAGGCGGTGTTCGTAGGTAATTCCAGCAGCTTGAAATTTCGCCTTAAATTCATTGTCGTAAATTTCTTGGAAGATGTCCTTAAAGCGCCCGTCGTATTTCTTCAAAATGGTATTCTTGCTGGAAAAATAAAGGGGCCATTTCTTCTGTAATGCCAGATTAAAGCAGGATTGTGCAAAGCCGCGAATAGATTCCTCTGTGTTATACATTGCCATCGCCACGCCATCGCCCTTGAAATTATAAACTTCAAATGATTGAGGAGCAGAGCCGTCTTCGGGCGTATAAGTAATAGTGAGTTTACCTTTGCCTTTAGTAACAAAATCCGTCGCACGATATTGATCTCCAAAAGCATGACGACCAACGCAAATCGGCGCAGTCCAATTCGGAATAAGACGCGGAACATTATGGCATACGATAGGCTCACGAAAGACTGTCCCATCAAGAATATTCCGAATAGTACCATTTGGCGACTTCCACATTTGTTTGAGATTAAATTCCTTAACCCGTGCTTCATCGGGTGTAATTGTTGCACATTTGATCCCCACGCCATAGTGCTTAATTGCTTCTGCAGCTTCAATTGTTATTTTGTCTTCGCTTCGGTCGCGGCTTTCTATGCCCAAATCGAAGTATTTGATATCGACATCCAAATACGGCAAAATCAGTTTATCTTTGATAAACTTCCAGATAATACGGGTCATTTCATCACCATCTAATTCCACGACGGGATTGGTAACCTTAATCTTATTCATAGATTTACTAAGTAATTATTAAGTAAAAAGATAGCTGAGACAGTTATCGAAAATTAAAAAATAGCAATGACGGCGAGAGAATGTGCAAAAATACATAATTCCAAACCACTACAAAACGCTGATTTACCCTAAAATAAAGAAAAAATTTTTGTCTTGACATTTCGTAACAATATGATTCACTATCGATTCGTCTTTGCTCTGGAATAAGTCCGCCAAAACACGGTGTAGGTTCAGGAACACTATCGCAAAGGCTCGTCATTTCTGTATCGGCGCGTGTTTTTCGCATTCACATTTTTTATCAAGGAGTTTTAAGAATGGCAAAAGTTCCCATTACGGTCGCGCACGGCGACGGCATCGGTCCTGAGATTATGGACGCAACGCTTCGCATTATCACTGAAGCAGGCGCAGATTTGGCAATCGAAACGATTGAAATCGGTGAAAAAGTCTATTTGCGCGGCAACTCCGCCGGAATCGAGCCGCAATCGTGGGAATCACTCACCCGCACCAAAGTTTTTCTCAAAGCCCCGATTACAACACCACAAGGTGGCGGTTTCAAAAGTTTGAATGTGACTACACGCAAGGTATTAGGCTTGTATGCAAATGTCCGCCCTTGTGTAGCCTATAATCCTTACGTTCGCACAAAACATCCGGGTATGGATGTTGTTATTGTTCGTGAAAATGAGGAAGATTTATATGCCGGAATTGAACATCGTCAGACAGCTGATGTATATCAATGTTTGAAACTCATTACTCGCCCCGGCACGGAAAAAATTGTTCGTTATGCTTTTGAATATGCCCGTGCAAACAGCCGTAAAAAAGTTACCTGCTTTGCCAAAGACAACATTATGAAAATGACTGATGGCATTTTCCATAAAATTTTCGACGAAATCGGCGCAGAATACCCCGAACTCGAAAAGGAAATGTGGATTGTGGATATTGGCGCAGCAAAACTTGCGGACACCCCGCAAGCCTTCGACGTCATTGTTATGCCAAATCTTTACGGCGATATTCTTTCCGACGTGGCAGCGCAAATCGCAGGTTCCGTCGGGCTTGCAGGCTCATCGAATATCGGCGATCACTGTGCAATGTTTGAAGCTATTCACGGCTCTGCACCGCGCCGTGCCGGACAAAACCTTGCGAATCCGTCCGGATTACTTTTGGGCAGCGTTCTGATGCTCAATCACATTGGTCAAAATGACGTAGCTGCACGTGTTCATAATGCGTGGCTTTCCACATTAGAGCAAGGAATCCACACCTACGATATTTTCCAAGACGGTATTAGCAAAGAAAAAGTCGGCACAAAAGAATTTGCTGATGCAGTAATCAAAAATCTCGGTAAAGTTCCCAATGAAATGAAGGCAGTGGATTACAGTAAGGCAAAAGCAATGCCCAGCATTCAGGCTTCTGCACCAAAGAAGTTGAAAAAAGAACTCGTCGGCGTGGATATGTTTTTGGATTGGTCAGCCGGAAAGCCTGCGGATTTAGGAGCAATCTTAACTCCCATCACAGCAGGAAACTTAAAACTCAACGTGATTAGCAATCGCGGTGTGAAAGTATTTCCGGGCGGTATGACTGAAACATTCTGTGTAGATCATTGGCGCTGCCGCTATATGGGCGAAGGCGGAGCAATCCAACACACGCAAATTGTTGAGCTAATGCAAAAACTTATTGCTGCTGGACTCGATGTTATTAAGACAGAAAATCTCTGTACATTTGATGGCGAAAATGGCTTCTCTGCTGTTCAGGGAGCATAAAACCTGCAGAGAATCTCGTTTTGACGGTAACTGCTAAGCATCTGGGTGTTAAAAGTTTCATAATAAACAGATTGTGTGGCGCTCAATACGTGAGCAATCGACCTGTCTTTGCAGATAGTTCAAGATAACTTCCACCCGAAATCTTATCTAAGCACCCAACATAGGTCGATTCTGTATTATTATATGACAAACACAAAGCCGCTTGAACGTATAATTCAAGCGGCTTTGTGTTTTTTTTCAAGGCAGCAATGGAAACTTAAAACACAAAAAAAGTTTCCCAAGTGAAACTTTTTCTTGCTCAATCCGTTTAGTACCTAACGATTTTTCTTCTTCAAACGTCATAGCTGAGAAACCAAGTTT
>ERZ1066127.100-NODE-100-length-58046-cov-47.661516_pt1 | contig 58046 bp, 53 predicted proteins | sample MGYA00382774_ERZ1066127 | MGnify/ENA primary metagenome ERZ1066127 (study PRJEB33369, sample SAMEA5778357) | biofilm metagenome | biome: Industrial cooling water; feature: Water cooling tower basin; material: Biofilm | place: United Arab Emirates | collected...
ACTATCAACTATCAACTATCAACTATCAACTATCAACTATCAACTATCAACTGTCCACTGTTGAAGATTAAGGCTGTTTGATTCTGACGATCTCCACGGCGATTTTACCGCTAAAGTCGGGGATGGGGGCTGCGATTTTACTGACTTTAACTTTCACTTGTTCGACTCGGTGAAGTTCCAGCAAGCTGGTTGCGATCGCTTCTGCCAATCTCTCTACTAAAGCATACTTTGCCACTTTCACCAACTGTTGCACGGTAGCGATCGCATTGCGATAATCCAACGTATCATATAAGGAATCGGTTTTTCCGGCCTCCGACAAATCCAGCCATAAAGTCACATCGACTTCAAACCATTGTCCGAGGGTTTGCTCTTCAGGTAAAAAACCCGTATAGCCGTAGCAGCGAATGTTTGACAGGTAAATACAATCCATAGTTGGTAATTGGGAATTGGTAATTGGTAATTGATAATTGGGAATTGGGAATTGGTAATTGGTAATTGGTAATTGGTAAGGTATATTCATGAATGGAGAAATATTTAATTCTAAGCGATTATATGGCAGGGATTCTCAATATCCCCTACAAGTCATTCATGACGCACCGACTAAAAACAATTACCCATTACCAATTACCCATTACCAATTACCCATTACCAATTACCAATCGCCTAAATCTTTGTGCGTAAAAGGTTTGGCGTTGACGCCGGTGTAAGTGGCGACGATCTGACCGTTACCAATTAGCTGATATTTATAGGTTACCAGTCCTTCCAGGCCAACCGGGCCGCGTGGGGGCATTTTCTGAGTACTAATTCCGACTTCGGCACCAAAACCGTAGCGGAAACCATCGGCAAAACGGGTGGAACAGTTATGATAAACTCCAGCAGCATCGACATTGGCAAAAAAGTTAGCCGCCGCCTCTCCATCTTCGGTGATAATGGCATCAGTGTGACGCGAACCGTAGGTATTGATGTGTGCGATCGCTGCTTCTGTGGAATCGACTATTTTAATCGCTAAAATCAAATCGCAATATTCAGCTGTCCAGTCTGCTTCTATCGCGGGTTCGATATGATGTAAAATCTCCCTAGTCCGGTCATCTCCCCGCAATTCTACTTGCCGATTTTCTAACGCCGCGGCAACCAAAGGCAAGAAATCGGGGGCGATCGCGCGATGAACTAATAAAGTTTCAATCGCATTGCAAGCAGCAGGATATTGCGTTTTAGAATCAACGGCAATATCAACTGCTTTGGCAATATCTGCTGCTGCATCTATATATAAATGACAAATTCCATCCGCATGTCCTAAAACCGGGATGCGGGTATTTTCTTGCACGTAACGCACGAAAGAATTGGAACCTCTGGGAATAATCAAATCCACATAGCGATCCAGTTTTAACAGTTCCAGAGTTTGTTCTCTAGTGGTTAACAATTGTACGGCGGCGCTTGGTACTTCTGTAGACGTCAATCCTTGATGAATTGCTTTGACTAAAGCAACGCAAGTTTGTACCGCTTCCTGCCCGCATTTGAGGATAACGCCGTTGCCCGATTTTATTGCCAAACTGGTTATTTGCATCACCGCATCGGGACGCGCTTCAAAAATCACGCCTAAAACCCCCAAGGGACAGGTGATGCGCTTTAATTCCAATCCGGTATCTAATTCGCGGTGAATTTCTATCTCGCCCACCGGATCGCTTAAGCGTGCCACATCGCGTATCCCGGCGATCGCACTTGCTAGTTTATTCTCGTCTAATTTCAGCCGCGCGATTAGCGGTTTGGGAATGTTATTTGCGATCGCCGCGGAGCAATCTGCCGCGTTGGCTGCCAGTATATCAGCTGCGGCGGATTCTAACGCGAGAGCGATCGCCGCCAGTGCAGCATTTTTCGACTCACTTGACAAAACTGCCAAACGCTGTGCTGAAGCGCGAGTTTCTTGCGCCAGGGAATTTAAAGAAGGGTTTGCTAGCTGGGAGGCGGTCATGGCTTAAGCTTTGCCAGATTGTACTACTTTCCAGCTTATCCTTAATTGTCCTACTCCTGTTCAATCGCTCGCGACTAACTTCTTCAGTGAATCTACCAGCCGATTGGCTCTCACAATCATATTAGACAGGCTCTAGTACTGTCTGTGTTCTCCGTAACTTTACGTATTTTCACAATCCAATTAAATTATGAATTGTGCAATAAACCGCTTTAAAGCTTTGACGACAAGGGATTTTTGACATGCTTTCCACTTTACTCAATTCCGTTAAAACCACGCTTGCCTTAGTTGCCATACTCATAGTATGTTTTCCCTCGCTACCAGCTGGTGACGCACAACTGTGGGTAGCTGGGGATAACACGCAAGCGATCGCCTACCTCTCCCCAAAGATAGATGACGATTTCGCCAATCTTCCGCAGGATCAAAACCAAACAGCAACCATAGTCGGTAAGGTAGCCGTCAGAGGCAGCGGTAGAATAGCACTACCCAACTGTTAATCCCCAGGGCAATTTTTCAGCAACCGGGTTTCTCAAACGCACCCGGTTTCTAGACCGATGAATATTAGCTTTGCACGCAGATGCAGCAACACAAGGGCAAGATTGTTAAATTGCTTAAAGCAAATACAAAAAAAACCTAAAGACCCTCGTGATTAAGTGTCTGTAGGCATCAAGCTAATGATCTGTTTAAAAAAAGCTAATTTATTGGACGGAGTAAAGTTATGGTCACTGCCACCAGACCCGACCAACAGGTTAAGATCGGCCCGACTCAGCTATTAATTAATAACGAATGGGTAAACAGCGTCTCAGGGAAAAGATTTGCGACAATTAACCCGGCGACGGGAGAAGTTATTTGCGAAGTTGCGGAAGCAGATGCGGCGGATGTGGATAAAGCTGTCAAAGCCGCAAGGACAGCCTTTAGCAGCGGCGAATGGTCTAAAATGTCCGCAACCGGACGGGGCGAATTACTGTATAAGCTGGCTGACTTAATCGAACAGAATATCGAAGAATTAGCCCGTTTAGAAACCCTAGATAACGGCAAACCGCTAAACGATTCCTTAAACGCAGATTTGGCATTAGTTATCGCTTGTTACCGCTATTATGCGGGGTGGGCAGATAAAATCCAAGGTAAAACGATTCCGATTAATGGGCCTTATTTTTGCTACACGCGGCACGAACCTGTAGGAGTTGTGGGACAAATTATTCCTTGGAATTTCCCCTTGTTAATGCAAGCGTGGAAATTAGCCCCCGCCTTAGCAACGGGGAATACCGTAGTGCTAAAAACTGCCGAACAAACACCTTTATCTGCGTTGCGAATTGGAGAATTAATCATCGAAGCTGGTTTCCCTCCCGGCGTCGTTAATATTTTATCCGGTTACGGCCCAACCGCAGGGGCGGCAATTTCCCACCACATGGATATCGATAAGGTAGCATTTACCGGCTCGACGGAAGTGGGACATTTAATCATGGAAGCGGCGGCTAAAAGTAACCTCAAACGGGTAACTTTGGAATTGGGTGGAAAGAGTCCGAATATTGTATTCGCCGATGCAGATATGAACGCGGCGATCGCAGGCTCCCACAATGCGCTATTCTTCAACCAAGGTCAGTGCTGTTGCGCCGGTTCCCGCTTATTTGTGGAAGCATCTTGTTACGATGAATTTGTCGAAAGAAGCGTCCAACGCGCCAAAGATCGCATCGTCGGCGACCCCTTTGATGATAAAACCGAACAAGGGCCGCAAGTAGACCAAGAACAATTTAATAAAGTGATGGGTTATATCGAGTCGGGAATGCGAGAAGGCGCGCAAGTGTTGTGCGGTGGTTCTCAAATTGGCGACAAAGGATACTTCATCCAACCCACAGTTTTCGCCGATGTGCGGGATGATATGAAGATAGCCCAAGAAGAAATCTTTGGCCCCGTGATGAGCATTATCAAATTCAAAGATATCAACGAAGTCATCGAACGAGCCAATAAAACCATGTACGGACTCGCCGCCGCAGTCTGGACAAAAGATATTAGCAAAGCACATGCGATCGCCAACAGCGTCCGCGCTGGTACAGTCTGGGTAAACTGCTACGATGTCTTCGATGCAGCCGCACCCTTCGGCGGCTTCAAACAATCTGGAATCGGTCGCGAACTAGGCGAATACGGCCTACAACAATACACCGAAATTAAGACCGTAACTATCAAGTTGTAGGTAATTGGTAATTGGTAATTGGTAATGGTCACAAGTAGATTGCCTTTAAATCCAATTACCAATTACCTTTTAGTGGACAGTAGACAGCAAACAATTATCAAAGAAAAACTAATTTGATAGCAAGTTAATTCTACTCAGATCTTGCACCTACGCGATAAACAGCCCCTGAAATAAATTTCGGGCTGAAAGCTTAAGTTAGCTAAAGCTAACTAAAATCAACGTTTTAACCCGTTTCAACGGGTTTTAGCTTTAAGCCAGAAATTTATTTCTGTTGGCTCTGGTGCAAGATCTGAGTCTATGAAAGCTGACTAACTGTCAACTGTCAACTGTCAACTGTCAACTGTCAACTGTCAACTGTCAACTGTCCACTGTCCACTGTTACCGCTCAATCTTCACCGAAAGAATCTTATCGCCTTGGCGGATCGCATTGACTACATCCATATCCTCAGTTTTACCAAAAGTGGTATGCTGTCCATCTAAATGGGGTTGGGGAGAGTGACAAATAAAGAATTGACTACCACCAGTATCGCGACCAGCATGAGCCATTGACAAAGTTCCCGCTAGATGTTTGTTGGGGTTAATTTCGCATTTGATTCTGTAGCCAGGGCCACCCGTTCCCGTCCCCAAAGGGCAGCCACCTTGGATCATAAAGTTAGGAATGACCCGGTGAAAATTCAGTCCGTCGTAAAAACCCTTTTCAGCCAGGTCTACAAAATTTTTCACAGTATTAGGAGCATCCTTATCGAACAATTCCAAGTGGATCGTCCCTTTGTCAGTTTCCATAATAGCGCGAGTCATGGTTTCTCCTGTCCTTCAGAAAAATTGAATGATGGCAGTTATTCTGGCTGGTAATAGCCAAGATCTTAACTATAAACCATATTATGTCTCATGCATAGCGGCTAATCGCTAATCGCTAATGGCTGAATCGAGAAAAATAGTTCTGATCTGACGATCAAATCCCAATTACCAATTACCAATTACCAATTATTAATTACCAATTACTAATGCTTAAAACAGTATTGGAAAAATCCCTTTGGGTTAACTGACCGAGCAGCCAATCTAAAATCTTCCTAAAATTTACGGCTATAAAAATTTAATCTTTACTTAACCCGATTTTAAACAAATTAACGCTACAGTTTTGTACTTGTATAAATCTCTCCTTTGTCAGGGAAGGTAACCGAACGCCCATACGCATTTGCGATTCATTAATTAGCAAAAATTAAATTGGATTGCTATAGTATCCAAGGAAACGTGCTAAGCCTCAAAACCATCAGATTAGGAAAGTCTAAATTGTTTGGATCGTTACAAAAACAAAATCTAACCGATGGTAGAGGTTAAAGGTGTCAAATTCGCACAACGATTAAGCAACCCTATAAACGGAGATGACAAAAAAATGGTAGCAACGCCACCAAAACCAACTTTTGACATCAGTGCATTCGGAAAGGCCAAAGCCACCGTTGACGGGTCGCCCTTGAGTTCTGAAGAACTCCGCAAAATTGATGCTTACTGGCGTGCGTGCAATTACTTAGCCGTCGGCATGATTTATTTGCGGGCAAATCCCCTATTAAAAGAACCCCTCAAACCAGAACATGTGAAAAATCGCCTTTTGGGACACTGGGGTTCCGATCCCGGCATGAGTTTAACCTACATCCACCTCAACCGGCTGATCAAAAAATATGACCTGAACATGATATTTGTTACAGGTCCCGGTCATGGTGCCCCGGCGATACTCGCACCTGCGTACCTAGAAGGAACCTATTCGGAAATCTATCCCGACAAGAGCGAAGATGAGGAAGGGTTGCAAAAGTTCTTCTTGCAATTCTCCTACCCTGGCGGGATTGGTAGCCACTGCACCCCGGAAACTCCCGGTTCAATCCACGAAGGCGGCGAGTTGGGTTACAGCCTCTCCCACGCTTACGGCGCGGCATTTGACAACCCAGATTTGATTGTGACAGCGATCGTGGGAGATGGAGAAGCCGAAACCGGACCACTCGCGACTGCTTGGCACTCGAACAAGTTTATCAACCCGATTCGGGATGGTGCGGTGTTGCCGATTTTACACCTCAACGGGTATAAAATCGCCAATCCTACTATCCTCGCCCGGATTAGCCACGAGGAATTGCAAAAACTGTTTGAGGGCTATGGTTACACGCCCTACTTTGTCTCCGGAGATGACCCGGAAACGATGCACCAGGCAATGGCTGCAACTCTGGAACATTGTATAAAAGAGATCCGGGAGATTCAGCAATCAGCCCGTGCCAGAGGGGTTGCAACTCGTCCGCGCTGGCCTATGATAGTTTTGCGATCGCCCAAAGGTTGGACGGGACCAAAAGAAGTAGACGGACACAAAACCGAGGGATTTTGGCGTAGTCACCAAGTGCCAATGTCAGATGTGCATAAAAATCCCGGTCACTTGAAGATACTGGAAGATTGGCTCAAAAGTTACAAACCCGAAGAACTCTTTGATGACCAAGGTAAACTAATTCCAGAACTTAAAGAGTTAGCCCCAACCGGACACCGCCGCATGAGTGCCAACCCGATTACCAACGGCGGACAAGTGCGGAAACAATTGCGGATGCCCGACTTCAAAAAATACGCGGTTGATGTTCCCAAACCCGCATCAACCGAAACCGAAACTACCAAGCATCTGGGCTATCTTTTGCGCGACGTGATGCGGCAAAACATGACCACCTTCCGCGTATTTGGCCCCGATGAAACTGCATCCAATCGCCTCACCGCCATCTACGAAGTCAGCAAAAAAATGTGGCTGGCGGAATACCTGCCCGAAGACTTAGACGGCAGCGAACTATCGCCAGAAGGTCGGGTGATGGAAATGTTGAGCGAACATACTTTAGAAGGATGGTTAGAAGGATATTTACTAACCGGACGCCACGGCTTTTTCCACACCTACGAAGCCTTTTCTCACGTGATCGATTCGATGTTCAACCAACACGCCAAATGGTTGCACATCAGCAAGCGACACGTACCCTGGAGATCGCCGATTTCGTCGTTGAATATCCTGCTATCTTCCACAGTTTGGCGTCAAGATCATAACGGATTTTCGCACCAAGACCCCGGTTTCCTGGATTTGGTGACGAATAAAAGTCCCCTCGTCACGCGGATGTATCTACCTCCGGATGCTAATTGCTTGCTAGCGATCGCAGATCGATGCTTGCGGAGTACAGACTGCGTCAATGTCATCGTCGCCGACAAGCAAAAGCACCTGCAATACCTCAGCATGAACGAAGCGATCAAACACTGCGCTAAAGGTATTGGAATTTGGGAATGGGCTTCTAACGACGACTGCGGAAAAGAACCCGATGTCCCCGATGCGGTGATTGCTTGCTGTGGCGACGTTCCTACCAAAGAAGCATTAGCTGCAACTGCTATTTTGCGAGAAGAGTTTCCCGAACTCAAGATTCGGTTTATCAATGTGGTGGACTTGTTCAAATTAATGCCAGATACCGAACATCCGCAAGGTTTATCTGACACAGATTTTGATACATTATTCACCCCCGATAAGCCGATTATCTTTAACTTCCACGGCTATCCTTGGTTAATTCACAAACTTACCTATCGTCGCACTAACCAGCATCGGATTCACGTGCGGGGGTATAAAGAAAGGGGAAATATTAACACTCCTCTAGAGTTAGCGATCGACAATCAAATCGATCGGTTTAATTTGGTAATTGATGTCATCGATCGCGTTCCTAAATTACGTTCTGCTGCTGCTTATGTCAAAGAACGCATGAAGAACGAAATTCTCGATAACCTCAATTACGCCTACGAACACGGCATCGATAAGGAAGAAATGCGCGATTGGAAGTGGCCTTATTAACGATCCCCCCCAACCCCCCTTGCTAAGGGGGGCTTAACGATCCCCCCAACCCCCCTTGCTAAGGGGGGCTTAACGATCCCCCCAACCCCCCTTGCCAAGGGGGGCTTAACGATCCCCCCCAACCCCCCTTGCCAAGGGGGGCTAAGAGGAGGTAGAAGTAGGTTGGGTTGAACGATAGCGAAACCCAGCCTACTAATTAACGCAAGTTGCTAGTTACAAATATGGTTGGTTTGATCCCCCCTAACCCCCCTTCAAAAGGGGGGAACCGGATTCAAAGTCCCCCTTTTTAAGGGGGATTTAGGGGGATCTAAAATGCTTGACCTCATAACTAGCAACTTGAGTTAATTAACTTTTCCAGAGGGACTCCGGTTTTTGATAGCAATTAACAATTAGCAATTAGCAATTAGCAATTAGCAATTACCATAATGAAAGTTGCAGTTTTTAGTACCAAATCCTACGATCGTCAATTTCTAGAACCGGCAAATACCAACTTTGGTCACGAGTTGGTGTTTTTTGAACCGCAATTGAATCGGGATACTGCGGTTCTCGCGGCTGGATTTCCAGCTATTTGCGCGTTTATTAATGACCAATTGGATGCGCCTACTTTAGAAATTCTCGCCGCACATGGCACTCGCTTGCTAGCTTTGCGATCTGCGGGTTTTAATCATGTGGATTTATCCGTTGCTGCTGATTTGGGCTTGACAACCGTGCGGGTTCCTGCTTATTCGCCTTATGCGGTGGCGGAACATACTGTAGGGCTAATGCTAACTCTTAATCGCAAGTTTCATCGCGCTTACTATCGAGTGCGGGAAGGGGATTTTTCCATCAATGGATTGATGGGTTTCGATATGCGCGATCGCACGGTGGGTATCGTCGGTACGGGAAAAATTGGTCAAGTCGTGGGGCAGATTTTGCAGGGATTCGGCTGTCATATTCTGGGCTATGATGTCTATCCCAACGAGGAGTTTAAAGCGTTGGGAGGGAAGTATGTGGAATTGGCGCAATTGTTTGCCCAATCTGATATAATCACCCTGCATTGTCCGCTGACGCACGAAACGCATTATTTGATCGATGAGAGTGCGATCGCGCAAATGAAACCCGGTGTAATGCTAATTAATACCAGTCGCGGTGCGCTAGTCGATACCAATGCAGCGATCGAGGGTCTGAAATCGCGTAAAATTGGTTATTTAGGTTTGGATGTATACGAAAGAGAATCGGATTTGTTTTTTGAGGATATGTCGGATGAAATTATCCAAGATGACGAATTCGAGCGTTTGCTAACCTTTCCCAACGTGATTGTTACCGCGCATCAAGCATTTTTTACCTCAAATGCTTTGCAAAACATCGCCGAAACGACTTTATCAAATATTACCGATTTCGAGCAAGGTCGTCATTGTCCGAATGAGATTAGCGCCAAACAAAAAACGAAGACACCCGCTTAATATATTGTGGTTGTAGGGAACACGAGCAAATCTTCTCGTTAAATGCAAAAGTTGATTAATGCCGTGTCCCTACAATAACCGCATCCAGCAATACATCCGGTACGGTTAGCATTTCTCCTTCGCGCCAAATACCCGCAACTATCTCTAGGAAAGGATTGGTTGATAAAACATCTATTCTTGTTTTTAAAACGCTGTGAATGACTGCCAATGGCTGCAATTTTGGTCGGCAAAGTTCGTGCCATTCTCCGATTTGTTCACGAGATTTGCTGATGATGATATAATGGGTGCATTGCTCTACTAAAGGCATCTTTTCTGGCTGTGGCTTTCCTCCCACATCGACTATTACTAAATCCACTAACTCGCGTAGATTTTTCACATCTCGACGATTTTTTTCAAAATAATCTGGGATTAAATGACGAGTAAGGTCACTTTCATGGATGCGGAATTCATTCTCTCGCACGAGTCTTTTAACTAACTGCCGATTGGCAGTTTCGTATGCCCAATTTCCTTGTCCATCCCAGTTGGCTCGATGCAGAAAGATTTGTTTATTCAGGTTTTTTTTGAGTAAATCCCAGCGCAATGTATTGGCTAAAACGCTCTTACCGCTATCGGGAGGGCCACCGATCAAAATAGCAGGGCAAGGGGTTTGATTGAGCAAGGCAGATATGGTATCTCCGGGTGCTTTTTCGGCTACTTGACTTTGGATGATAACAGCTACGTTCTTGCGGGCATCATAACAAGCTAACCAGGGAACAGATCGACATCGTTCGGTTAAATTTACGTATAACCAAATTGGTGCTTGACCAAATAATATTACCTCTCGATTTAAATCTAGTTCGCTGGGTAGTTCTAAGTGAGGTAAAATATCCGTCGCGATCAGTTCTCTTGGGGGAAGTAAGTTGATTAATAGGGTTTGGTAATTTCCCTCGGTTGTTTTTAGTTGGGTTACTTCCAAGCTAACTTGTTTTTGCCAGTCCAGATTCATATTGTCCTCGCGCGTTGCTATGGCGAGAAAAAGCCATCTTTACTTTTGAAATATGGCATGTGGTAAGTCAACTGGCAATATCTCTCCGACTACAACTTCGCGGGTGTGGGCGGCGACGACGATCGCACCTCCAGATTGCGGTTTTGCTTCTCCTAAACGGGGATCGAAGCAAGCTACCCAAGCGGCGGGATGGCAGGCGTGAACCAGATAGGCGTATAACCATATTGGGGCTTTTCCTTCGATGACTACGCCTTGACTCCAAACCATGTTTTCCGGTAGGAATAAGGTTTTGAGATCGGCGGGTTCGATCAGTCCGTCGGGCGCTGTAATCTGGATGTGCAGGTGTTGGTATTTGATTCCCGTTTCGGTTTGATTGGGGATGAGTTTTAGTTCAACGGCTGTCATTATGTAGGTGCGTTTTTGACTATGCTGTTACTTTAGCAAGGGGTTGGAAGGGGATTCTTCCAAAGAGGGGGCGATCGCACTCCCAAAGCAACAGCACAATCAAAGAAACCGGGTTTGTTTCCTCGTTTACCCATCACCCAATCGCGGCATCGCGATCGCAGAAATTTTTAAGATCAAAGATCTTGGTAGGGGCACGGCATCAATCAGCTTTGCCGTTAACCAGAAGGTTTTCTGCTGCCGTACCCCTACAACCAGGATCTATTGTCTTCCCAACGTTTCCAAACATAGAATCAACGCCTCGCAAGTCTTTGCCGCAGCGGGGTAGGAGATGCGATCGCACAGTTCATAGTACTGAGATCTTGCACCATAGTCCATAACCGCCAGAGAATCAATTCTCTGGCTAATAGCGAAAGTCCATTGAAATGGACTGTTAATCTGATTTCAGTCCACTTCAGTGGACTTAGGCTATTAGCCGTGGACTTGAGTCCACGGCGGGCAAAAATCACAGGTGCAAGATCTAAACTTTCTTTCTGAGGGCAGTTGACAATTTTTGGTTTTTTACCCTAACTTATTTTGTAAGGTGTCATCGACACCACTCGCCAGATCCTTGAAAACCGCATAACTTCGTTGAGTGGTGTCGATTGCTTACACAGTCTGGGTTTCAAGCTTTTATTTTTCCGTTTATTGCACATGACCCCCCCTTTGTTGACAGGTAAATTTTCTGGTGTCGATTTGCAAGCTGAAATCCAGTCCTGGTAAGGCTTCCTGAACGAACTCTTTACACTTACATCACCCCGCAAGGGGACGGAAACAATTTGCCCCGATTCATAGGCTTGTGCGTTGGCGACTTTACACTTACATCACCCCGCAAGGGGACGGAAACTCTTTGGACAGGGAAAAATTCGGGCTTAGTGGAGCTACGGCAACTTTACACTTACATCACCCTGCAAGGGGACGGAAACACAAGAAACTGCCGGAGACTGAGGTTTCCCAACAGTTCTCTTTACACTTACATCACCCCGCAAGGGGACGGAAACCGTTTCCTGCGCTGCAACCTGAATCAGTCGTTCGGTGACTTTCCACTTACATCACCCCGCAAGGGGACGGAAACATCAGGGACAGAACGATCTTGTCCTGGATCAGCTTCAGTTTGCATTAACACCTCCCCGCAAGGGGACGAAAACCCTAACCAGAAAAATTTGGAATCGCAAACTTCCAACATAAGCGATATTAGAAAAACGATCGCACAAATCCAAAAATGCTCAACCCACCTTGGAGCGAACCTCCCAGCGTAGAATTGTTGCAATCGCTGGCGCGGGGAAATTTAAAACAACAACTGCTACAGGCGTTGCGCTTGTGGGTGTGGCTGCATTTTCTGTATGGGGAAGCAGCAACAAAGCTCAATTTGCCAGAACCTTTTGGCTATGCGGATTGGCGGGATGCTTTCTTGGGCGAGACGCACACCAAGGGGGAAGAAAAACCCGGATTGCATGACTGGCAATGTTTCTGTGGGAAAACCGTTGCAGCATGGTTATTCAGTCCAAACCTCAATTTAACTCAGTTGGAATGGGAAACATTGTTGCGCGATTCCACCTTCGCTTCCCAAGTTGAACAACAGCAGCAGCAGTTTGCCGACTCACTCCGACGGCATCACCTCTGTCCCGATAACCTGCAAAAATTGTGGGAAACTCGTCTGTTTGGTTTGACTCGCCGCGCCTTGGCAGCGGATTTGTCAGTATTGGCAGAACTGCAATGGCTCAAACGCAGCGGTCATCTATATTATCGGGTGAGCGATCGCCCTTTTACACCCAGTCCAGTAGGAAAAACGGATGCAGGTTTAATAACCTACAATCTAGAGTTTCTCACGCAACCGGATTTAGCAGCGATCGCAGATAATCTTTCCGCACGTCTCCAAGGACAACAACGCTTTTTCGTCCACGTCGAATATGTCATCACAAAAATAGATCGCGTCGATGAATGGCAAGATCGACTCCGCACCCTCTGGGAACAAAAAGTCATCCCGCCGATTTTACTCACCTACTGGAATGCTTCGCAGCAACAAACCCTCGCCGCCGTTGTCTATCCCGTGTGTATCTATTACTACCAGCGCGGCCCATATCTCTGTGGATTTGGGGAACTGCCGCCGGGAGAAACCAAACAACTAGACTGGCGCAACTATCGCCTCGACCGCATTGAGAGTATCGAACCCCTGAGTTGGGAATCGGCGCGGGTTCCCCCGGCGCTGAAACAGCGGTATCGCACGGGGACATTGCCCACACCAGACGAGATTCAACTGGCAATGGCAGAAGCTTGGGGTTTCGATTATTACCAAGCAGCCCTGATGTTATTACTGAGATTTGACCGCGAGTGGGATGACCGTTATATCCGCAATACCTATCGTCACGCGACGTTTAAAGCGGTGGACTATCAAACCGCCGGAAACCTGATTCGCCAGACATTAAAGGGCGAACAACGAGAAGCAATGCTGAAAGTGTGGCGCGCGCGATCGCCGGGTGATGCCTACTACCGCGCCACCTATCGCCAAAACGACCCCAACGTGATGCAGCGCTTGCGGGCGTGGCGACCCCGCGTTGAAATTTTGCTACCCGTGGAACTGCGAGAAAGGGCAGCGAGGGAAGTACAACAAGAATGGAAACTTTATCATGAATGAAGGCTCGGTAACAAATTTAACCTCGCGCTTTGAGACGGCGCTGATTTATGCCACCCAACTTCACGCCCAGCAGCGTCGCAAAGTCACGGGCGTACCCTACATCGCCCATTTATTGGGAGTAACGGCGTTGGTATTAGAAGATGGCGGAGATGAAGATGAAGCAATTTCCGCTTTGTTGCACGACGCGGTAGAAGACCAAGGCGGGGCAACAACCAGGTTAGAAATTTTACATCGGTTTGGGGACAAGGTAGCGGAAATAGTCGATGGTTGCACCGAACCAGATGCGAGTTTATTCCCCAATTGGAAAGCACACAAGTTGCAATATTTAGCACAGTTGCGTTGCGCCTCGCCATCGGTGCAGCGGGTGATGCTAGCAGATAAATTGAACAATGTTCGCGGGATGTTAATCAATTTGCGACTAAAAGGAGAAGCGATTTGGAGTCAGTTTCGCGGCAATAAGGAAGATATTTTATGGTTACAGCAAGCGCAATTGGAAATTTATCGTCAGGTGAGTAGAAGTTGGATGGTTGAGGAATTGGAAAAGAGTGTAAGAGAGTTGGATGGTTGGTTATTTGAGAAAGCGGGTTTTTGAATGCGATCGCTGCAAAAGGAAAGCATTTTATACCAAATCCGCTTTGATCGCCCCTTTTATGCCGAACGACTAAAGTCGCGGCTACACAAACAAAGCCCGCCTATGCCTCCGGCACGCTGCGCGAACGCGGGCTATAAAATAAAGGGGGTCTAGAACCAGGATTTGGTATTACCTGAAAGTACAGCATTTCTAACTTTTCATCTGTTGTTTATAGCGCAAAGCTGCTGTTTTCAAAGCTTGGTTTGTTGGGGGAGGATTCAACAGCGCGATCGCATTTCTGTTTCCACTTACTTGAACAGGCGATCGCTTACGGAAAAAGTTACTCGCTGGCGATTTGAAGAAACCCGGTTTTTCAAGTCTTGTTGAGAATGATGCAAGATCTGAGTTTTGGTTCTTTTTTAAGGTTCAGCGAATGGATTTAGCAGCGAAATACTGCAATCGTCAAAATCACGGGTGTTTCGCGTTACCAACGTGAGTTGATGGAGATGGGCAGTAGCTGCTATCAGCATATCTGCTTGAGTACGAGGTTTCCCCTGAGTTCGCAAGCGACCTCGCAATTCGCCGGAAAACTGGGCAATCTCAGCAGTAATGGGGATGATTTGGCAATAAGTTTTTAGGAATTGCTCAAACCAGTTTTGCACTCTGGCATTCGGTTTTGAGGCTAAACCGTAAGCGATTTCTTCTACGGTAATTACACTCAAAAAAATAGATGAAACTTGGGTACTCCACGCTAATACCCCTGGGTTGGGTTGAGGGCGTGATAGTTCGCTGATAATATTGGTGTCACAAAGAAATGTCACAGAGATTATCTAGAAATGAATTAGCACGATCTTCACGAGCAGGAACTTCTAGATTATAATTTTCCTCTGCACAAATCTGACGCAATTGGGCAAAAGCATCTGCCAGGGAAGGTTTACGGTGCTGTTGCTGCCAAACTAAGAATTCCTGAAAGATTTCAGCTTCTACCACGGCTGCTACCAGTTTGTCCCCATCGTAAATCAGTTGAGGTTCTGCAACTGAGGCATCAAGAAGTTCAGAAAATTTCTGTTTTGCTTCGTAAATTTTCCAATTCATCGGTTTCTAACTCTATCCGCAGTGGCTTCCCGATCGCAATTGTCAGTTATTAATATTTATAGCATTTCTGTTATCAATTACAGCAGTTTCCGCTGTAATTGAACAGGCGATCGCCCAGGCAAAAACTTTGGTAATTTGGGGAGATGCGATATGCCTCCGGCACGCTGTGCGATCGCACCGTTCGTAGTAGGCACGGAGAGTGCCGCACCCCAAACTGCCACCAAACTTTCTCTCTTGCGGGGCTTGACAAATTTTTCTTGTTTACCCTAACTTATTTGGTATCGTGTCATCGACACACCTCCCCCGATCCTTGAAAACCGCATAATCTCGTTGAGGTGTGTCGATTGCTTACACAGTCTGGGTTTCAAGCTTTTATTTTTCCGTTTATTGCAAATGACCCCCCCCTTTGTTGACAGTAAAATTTAGGTGCGTCGATTTGCAGCCTGAAACCCATTCCTGGTAAGGCTCCCTGGACGAACTCTTTACAGTTACATCACCCCGCAAGGGGACGGAAACAAAATTGAATGAACTGTAAAACTAGGTAATCATAGTACTTTACAGTTACATCACCCCGCAAGGGGACGGAAACGATACACTCACTTGTTGGGTAAAATCGGAAAACTATAATCTTTACAGTTACATCACCCCGCAAGGGGACGGAAACACAATGATTTGCTCGTTTCCTTTATCACCGCGACTTTACAGTTACATCACCCCGCAAGGGGACGGAAACGAAATCGCCCGGGTCGCCTGCAGTTGTCCTGCCGAACTTTACAGTTACATCACCCCGCAAGGGGACGGAAACCATCATCGCTCTGCTTAAACAAAGAAGCTACACAGCTTTACAGTTACATCACCCCGCAAGGGGACGGAAACTCTCCGTTGTCCTCGTGAGTAATAGACTCAATTTCATCTTTACAGTTACATCACCCCGCAAGGGGACGGAAACCGCTTGCTAATGCGCCACTCGCAGCTGTAGCAGCGAGCCTTTACAGTTACATCACCCCGCAAGGGGACGGAAACAGAATCATTAGAGTCTAACAAAATTATTAGACCTCTGCTTTACAGTTACATCACCCCGCAAGGGGACGGAAACAAACACAAAGATGCTCGCTTAGCCATTTTTCCTCCTTGGCTTTACAGTTACATCACCCCGCAAGGGGACGGAAACAAAAGGTAGGTAGAGGGAGTTCTCAAGCCGTAGTCTTTACAGTTACATCACCCCGCAAGGGGACGGAAACCATTACGGTGACTCAGGTTCAGGGTTCGGGTTTTCCAGTCTTTACAGTTACATCACCCCGCAAGGGGACGGAAACGTTTAGCTGTTGGACTGCCTACATCTACTGCATCTACCACTTTACAGTTACATCACCCCGCAAGGGGACGGAAACAACCTCTCCCATAACTTAACATGGTTATTTGCACCTGCTTTACAGTTACATCACCCCGCAAGGGGACGGAAACAATTGTGGTTGAACCCTCAAAAGTTGAACGGTTCACTTTACAGTTACATCACCCCGCAAGGGGACGGAAACACAATCAGAAACTCCCCATTAGAGCTAAGACCGCGCACACTTTACAGTTACATCACCCCGCAAGGGGACGGAAACCGCAAGGGTGTCGTGAACACTCACCACAGTATAGCCGCTTTACAGTTACATCACCCCGCAAGGGGACGGAAACTCCAATAGTTTGGGTTATCACGGCCATTTTGGCTTTACAGTTACATCACCCCGCAAGGGGACGGAAACGCTTTTGCGGCATCTGTAACCTCAGGAGATTGTCCTCTTTACAGTTACATCACCCCGCAAGGGGACGGAAACAAAGGTGCCGGTCATTAAAGAAACGATGGTGGCTTTACAGTTACATCACCCCGCAAGGGGACGGAAACGAAAAATTGAACTGAATGTGAAACTAGGTAATCATAGTACACTTTACAGTTACATCACCCCGCAAGGGGACGGAAACCCGGAGAAGGGAAAAGAGGACAAGAATCCTCAACGCCTTTACAGTTACATCACCCCGCAAGGGGACGGAAACTAATGGTGGTTGCAACGGCGATTCGTTCCCAGGAACTTTACATCCACATCACCCCGCAAGGGGACGGAAACGTGAGGGTGTAGCCGATCGCGTCAAACTGGCTGAAGGTAGTTTGCATTAACATCACCCCGCAAGGGGACGAAAAGACAGTTCAGGCGTTGCGTCTATCAAATTCATCCAGGCGATCCAAACTTCATTCTCTTTTTGGAAGGATGCACTTCCAGGGCTATGCGATAATGGCACAACACTAAAGAGAGAGATGGGACGCCTACTCTAACTCAAACTAGCCGCAACCCTAACATGATTGACTCAGACAAATCGATGACAATTGCGCTGTCCTGGTGTCTTGCTTGGGGCGAACAGCGTCAACCTCAATTTGACCTAACTGTGTTGCAGCAAATGCGAGATGCTTTGCATAATGACGCAGAAGTTCCAGAGGAAGTAAAAGCAATTGTTGAGCAAGTAGGGCAACTGCAAGCTATTCCCAAAGATTACTTCCCTAGAACCCTAACCGAACTCAAAGATAAATATCAAAATTTATGGCAACAAACCACCCGAATCGGTTTAGTTTATGGTGGAGCGACCAAAATTAAGCAATATGTATTTGAGTCCGCCAAAATCCAGGATGTTCGCGGTGGATCTGCCTTACTAGATAGAATCAATTTAATTGATTTGCCAGCTTTTTTCAACAAAAATCCCCAACCAAACTCAAATACCTACAACGCTCAGTGCATTGAAGTTAAAAACTGGCTTAATCGTACCATTCCCAATCAGCCCCAAATCTCAGAAGCACTAATTCCAGAACTGGTGATTTATTCAACCGGCGGTAATATACTGGCATTTTGTCCGGCGGCATTTGTTGATGACCTAGCTAATGCCATTGAAAAACGCTACACAGAAGAAACTTTGACGGCTAATTCCTGTGCAGTGGGAGATACATTTAGACTCCTAGAAATCCGCTTTGGATTGTTAAAAGAGTCTATCGAAGAAACCCTCTGGCTAGATTGGTATCGCCAGCAATATAAAAAGCCGCTGGTTCAGGCTTACTTTGGCAATCTAGACAATAGTAAAATCGACAAAGATAGCGAATCACCTGTATCTGTTGAAGAAGCTTTCGCAGATCGAAAAAGCTTTAACGAAATCGTCACTAAATTAGCAGTGCTGTTTAATCAACGGCGGAGTGGCAACAATCGCAACAATCGTCCTAGCCGTCGCTATCCACCCATGTTTGAAACCCATCCTTACCTGATGCGAGATGGAAGCGATCGCCGTTCGGCAGTAAGATTAGTTCAACCAACAGAATTACCAAGAGAAACCCATTTTTCCGAAACATCGGCGCGGAAACATTTAGTTGGTTACAGAGCCAAAAAAGGCTCCCCTCAAGTTCCTAATTGGTACGAAAACTCTCAATTAGAGTGGCAAAGTATTAGAGTAGAAGGCTGGGTAGATAGATTCGATCGCTTTCTGGAAAAAAATCCCAGTTTACAAGAGAAATACTATCAAAGCGTTAAACCCAACCAAGTTGAAATTGCCGAAAACCTCAGCCATATAGCTAATGCCAGCAAAGGGTTTATTGCCTATATCTATGCCGACGGCAACAATATGGGCGGCTATATTCAAAAGATTCGCACTCCCCAAGCATATCAGGAGTTTAGTAGAGATGTAGAATTAGCGACAGAGTATGCAGTTTACCAAGCATTAGCAGAGAGTTTGCATCCCCACAAATTGCAAAACTTTAACGATGAAGACTCTACACTTGGTAACGGCGATCTAGTCCATCCGTTTGAGATTATTACGATTGGGGGAGATGATATTTTCCTGATTGTACCAGCAGATAAAGCGCTTGCGATCGCTCAACTAATCGGCGAACGATTTGAACAAATTTTACTCAAACAACTGCCATTAGTAGAAAATCCCACTCCCGCCGAACAAATCAAAGGAAACTATCAAATCAAACCATCTAATAAACCCATAGATCCGAAAAAAATCCATCGCTACAAACCCACAGACGCTGCCCCTTCCAAATGCCAACTCAGCACCTCCAGCGGCGTATTGATTGCGGCATCTAATACACCTATATACTACGCCAAAGATTTCGTCGATCAATTACTGAAATCAGCCAAAGAACGAGCCAAAAAGCTGAAAAAAGTAGGATATTACGGCGGAACGGTAGATGTAATGGCACTCAAATCTGTAACGATGATTTCATCGGATGTGAAAGCATTTCGCCAAGAAGCATTGTTCAAAAAAATCAAACCCAACCTCAAACTTTATGCTACTCCTTATACATTGCACGAACTAGGAGGATTAATCGCCTCAATCGAAGCTTTGAAAGCCGCTAAATTTCCCAAATCGCAACTTTATCAAATTCGCAGTCTATTAGAACGAGGAAAACATACAGCTATTCTCAACTATCGCTATTTCCGCACGCGATTGAAACAAGGAAAACAAGAATTACAAACACAGTTTGAAGAAGCTTGGTGTCAAGCGAAAAGTAATGAAGGCAATCTTGCCCCTTGGATGTATGACGATGGCAAATTAGATCCAAAACATCCTGAAGATCCGTTTTACGAAACCATTTGGCGAGACATGGTAGATTTATATGAATTTGTTGCCACTGAAGATGACAATATCTTAGAATCAGAGTCAGCAAAAATGGAGGTAAAATCGTGATTTATCTTGACGAATTATCAAATTACCAGGTGGAATCGTACAATATTACTGCTATAATCGATTCAGCTTTGTGCGTCGGTGCAGGTGGCTCTTCTGGTTCCCTAGCTGATAAACCAATAGTTCGCAATTCAGCAGGAAATTTACTAATTCCTGCGTCTCAAATTAAAGGTCGATTGCGCCACGAGTGCGAAAAGATTGCCAGAGGTTTGCATTGGGAAGTTTGTTATTCTCCCAATCCTCAAAGCATGTGTCCTCAAAGAGCAGGTTTAAGCGAAAACTTCGCTCGCCCGGAATATCAAGTACCAGGTTACGAGGGGAAGCATTGCTTAATTTGTCAAATATTCGGCAATCCAGTTTTGCCTTCTCGCATCTTATTTGATGACTTAATCTGTGAAGAAGATCCAGAAAATTTAGAAGAAGTATTGCGCCCAGGCGTAACAATCAATCGTCGCCGCCGCGTAGCTGAAGAGCAAAAACTTTACTTCCTAGAAACTTCACCAGCAAATGCCCAACTTAACTTTACCGGACAGATTCACCTATCTGATGCGCCAGATTATGCAGGAGCATTAATTTTAGCTGGATTGCGGCACATTCATGCTTTAGGTGGAAGTAAATCTGCTGGTTTAGGATGGCTGCATTGGGAATTTCCTAACATAAACTTGGCACCATCAGCATGGGATTTTCTAGCAAAAGGAGATGAAAAATGAAAAAGATTAATTTAGAAATTAAAGCCCTATCTCCTTTAGCAATTGGGAGACAGAAACCGGGCGGATCAATTAGCGAAGCGGAAAGCTATATTCCCGGTACAGTAATTAGAGGAGCAGTAGCAGATTACATACTAAAACGAGCTAATACACCTATTACTGCAAGCGACAATTTTCACAGTTTGTTTTTAGGCGATAATCCAGCAATTTTCCAAAATGCCTATCCGGCAACAATTGAAGGTGACAAGCAAACTAGAGTCCAACCCCAAGTTAGAGTTGTACCCGCTACGGTTCTCAGTTCTAAAACTAAATCTGGTTTTAAGCCTAAAGGAAATGGGGTTTTCGACACTCTGATAGATCGCTTCTGTGCCGAATCATACGGATATTTGTACGATCCTAACTGTCCCGCAGATGGAGGTAGAGTCGATAATTTTACAGGATTTTACAGCGAACTAAACGGCAAATATTACAGCCATTCTGCAACCACCCGTCTGCTAACGCGAGTTGGAATTAATCGCAGACGAGCAACTTCAGAAGAACGAGTACTCTACAGCATTGAAGTATTGAATGAATCTCAAAATAGAGGTAAAATAGAAAAGCCAGTCATCTATACATCAGCAATTTTAGTAGCAGATGAACTAGCCGATACTTTACAAAATTTTATCAACAATCATCAGGAAGATTTGCGATTAGGTGGTGCAACTTCGCGGGGCTTAGGACGAGCCAAAGTTACAGCGAAATCGCCTGTAGATGTAAAAGCTGTTAAGCCTTCGGTAGAAGAACGAATCAACAAGTTTCAGAACCAATTACAAAAGCGGTGGAATCAATGGAAACAAATTTATCACCAACCTCTAGAAGATTTACTACAAAATCGCACTTATTTCACTATCGATCTACAATCCGATGCTATATTAAAAGACAATTGGCGGCGCACTACAGTCATTTCAGAAGATATGCTTCAGGAGTTTGCCGGAATTAGCGATTCATCTTTGAAACTCCACGCTGCTTACAGTAGTTATGACTATCTATCTGGTTGGAATTCCGCTTGGGGATTGATGAAGGATGTAGAGTTGATTGCAAATAAGGGAGGAGTTTATTTATTTAGTACGAATCAAGCAAAATTATGGATGGAGAAGTTAGGAGATTTGGAAGTTAGGGGAGTAGGCGATCGCACGTCTGAAGGCTTTGGGCAAATTCAAGTTTGCAACGAATTTCATCTGATAGTGAGGGAGGAAGCAAAATGAACCAATCATCAGAGCAACAAAAAAAACTAAAAATTCAGAAAGGTATCCGTCAGGCTGAAGATCTTTTAGTTACTTTGATTCAAACTGCTTTGGATAATAAACAGTCTTATGGAGAGTTAGAAGAATCTCAATTTCGCAATTTAGTTCGCGTTGCTGACACAACAGAAAGTACAGAAGTTATCAAGAATTTTTTGCGCTATCAAGTTGGGCGCGATAAAAAATGGGGTCGCGGTAAAGACTCTCTAGCTGAGAAAATTGTGCAGGATATCGACAACAGAATAAAGGATTGTGCTAAAAATATTGCTAGGGATTCTAATACCGATGATGTCAAATCTATATGGATAGAACTGACTCGTCGTTATCTGGGCTACGGCGCGCGTTATTTAACGTACAAACTGAAAGGTGAATCCTAAAATTTGAGAGAGAGTTTTATTTTATGAATAGATTCGTAATCTCTACCGTGGGTACAAGCTTACTTACCAATCAAATCGATCGAGAATTTGAAGAAAACTGGACTGTTCGTTTGCGAGATACAGCGAATTACTCCGTTGAACAAATATACAGATATCATGAAGATGTTGCAGATATTATTACAACTTTGCAGGAGAGAGCAGCAGAGAAGCTGAATGGTGAAGTTGAAGATATTAGAGAAGCAAGTGCTGAATTGAATGGCATATATGGCTTATATAACGAACAATTAAGTCAAGGTAGTCAAGATATTCATTGGTTAATTGGTAGTGACACGGCACAAGACCAAGTTACCGCAACAATGTTAGAAGAGTTCCTGCGGCAACAGGGTTTAAATATTAATGTCTATACACCTCCAGGTTTGTCAGCAAGCAGCACAGAAGTTTTTACCAACGGGATTGATGAACTTCTGAACTGGATTGATGATATTGTTCCTGGTTATAAAGATAGTGGTTATCAAATTTGTTTTAACTTAGTTGGTGGCTTCAAAGCAATTCAAGGATTCGCTAACACCATTGGTATGTTTTATGCTGATGAAATTATTTACATCTTTGAAGGGAGTCGAGACATTATTACAATTCCTCGCTTGCCCATCCAAGTTGATACATCAGCAATCAACCCGGTTCAATTTGCACTAATGGCAGCAGGAGCATGGATTGCTATATCAGAGCTTAATAATGTGCCTGAAACACTGATATTTAAAGTTGATGATACGGCAACATTAACGAACTGGGGACGACTAATCTGGAATCGAAGCAAAGAAGATTTACTGTCAGGGGAATTATTACAATTTCCACAACTTATGTATGAGCCTTCTTTTAGAAGAGACTATGATCGGATAACAGACAAACAAGAGAAAGTTAAATTACACGAAACGTTGGCAAAAGTATCTCATTTGCTAATGAAGCATAATGGTAATACTGCTCCTTTAAGAAGTGATGGTGGTGTGCAATATGAAGTGTATGAAAGAACAGAGCGCAACCAAATAGAGGGTCTTGCTCATTTTCGAGTAACACAAGCATTACGAGTTAGTTGTGTCACTTCAGGAAATGTTCTCATACTGCGCCATTATGGTTCAAATCTTCATAGTCCACGTAACGCCTGATCTAGTTTTAAGAGAGCGTTGCGATCTCCTCTCCATTCTCCAAAGTACCGTTAGTTAAACTTCCTCACAACTATGACCTCAATCCAATCTCCACCTAAATTATCCTTGTCAGAATTTCTGGAATTGCCAGAAACCAAACCTGCTAGTGAATACATCGACGGAAAAATCTACCAAAAACCCATGCCCAAAGGAAAACATAGCCGAGTACAAATTCGTTTAGGTACGCAAATCAATCAAGTTGCTGAACCCGAACAGATAGCAAGTGCTTTTCCAGAGTTGCGCTGTACTTTTGGCGGCAGATCAATTGTCCCAGATATCGCTGTTTTTTCCTGGCAGCGAATTCCTCTGGATGCTAATGGAGAAATTGAGAATAGCTTTGAAATACATCCAGATTGGACGATAGAAATATTATCGCCAGAACAAAGTCCAACCCGTGTCATTGATAATATTTTATTTTGTTTAGATCGCGGTACAGAATTTGGATGGTTAATCGATCCTCAAGAGAAACTGGTAATGATATTTAAACCAGGAAAACAACCGGAAATTAAGCAAGATGGAGATATGCTGCCTGTTTTAAGTTCTCTGGAAAATACGCTACAGCTATCTGCACAAGATGTCTTTAGCTGGTTAATGTTAAATTAACTTAATTTTTTGAATAAATTTATGTTTGACACTTTCAAAAACCGACTGGAAATCACAGGAACGCTTTGGACTGTAACAGCACTCCGCATAAGTGCAGGTCGTTCTACTGAACCTATTGGTTCTGATTTACCTGTGATTAAAGATGCTTTGGGTAGACCTTTGATTCCGGGTTCTAGTTTTAAAGGTGCGTTGCGATCGCGCGTAGAAAGCTTCCTACGCGGTATAGTGGGAAGCGATCGCAAACTCGTCGCTAATCCCGCAATTGAGGACGAGTGGTCGATTACTGCTGATGAAATGAAAAATTTGAAAAAGCAACACACTAACGATCTTGATCTTACACAAGCAATTCTGAACCAAACAGATCTGGTTTCTTCTTTGTTTGGTTCTCCTTGGTTAGCAAGTAAATTTCAAGTGCGAGATTTAACCGTACAACCTGATGCTTGGTTCGGACAATATCAAGAAAGAGATGGCGTTTCTATTGACCGAGATACCGAAACTGCTGCTGATGGGAAATTATATGATTTCCAAGTTGTGCCAGCAGGAACGCCTTTTGAATTTAAAGCTGTGGTGGAAAATGCTGAGGATTGGGAACTTGGTTTATTAACAATCGGATTGCACCAATTTGAGACAGAACAAATACCCTTGGGTGGTGGGCGATCGCGCGGCTTAGGCGTTGTTAAACTAGAAATTGACAAAATGCGCTGGATTGATGTCGAAGGCAATCCGAAATTTTTGTTAGAATACCTACAAAAGCTAGTCAGAGAAGATGAAACCGCTTACGAAGATGCTGCTGACTACAAAGATGAATGGGTAGGAAAACTCATCGAGCATCTGAATAATAAAATCTCTCAAGTATCTAACACTCAAACAACTCAAGCATAAAACACAAAGTTGCTTATAGGAGGTAAATATGGGTTTCAGTAATTACAAAGATATCGGTGAAGTTCTCCAAGAATTTCAGGTGACTTACACCGAAGGTAATTTTATGGGAGAAGCCGAATTTAGTATCTCCGATTATTTTCGGCAAGACTTACAATTTATGATGCGAGAAGCAGTTGTAGACAATTCGGAGTTTGCTGTTTGCGAAAATTTGATCTATCCAGTTCTCAAAGAAGTTTGGAAAATTTATTATAGTAAGTTTGTTTTATGGAGTCATAAATCTCTTACCTACGACCAGAATCTTTGTGGTTTTCCTGAATATATTTTGGCTAAACGCTCTCCTTTGGGAAAATTTGTTTTTGACAAGCCATATTTCTTGTTAGTTGAGGCTAAGCAAGACAAATTCGACGAAGGCTGGGCGCAGTGTCTAGCTGAAATGATTGCAGCCCAAAAATTGAATAATGAACTAAAAGTTACTATCTTTGGAATTGTTTCTAATGGTAAAGGATGGGAGTTTGGCAAACTTGAGGATCGGAAGTTTACGCATCAACAAGCTTTATATTCTATTCAGGAAATAGATCGCCTATTTGCTCTTGTCAACTATATTTTCCAACAATGTGAAATGCAGGTAAATCAATTAGTAGCTGCTTAATTACTAACAATATAGCCAACTTAAATCATGCACAAACGATTTGTTAACCAATGCACCATTGATATCAGCATCTTACCTGACGGCCCAATTTTAATTAAATCGGGCAAAGAAGGGGCTGATCCGACTAAACCCGATATGGAATTTGTCGAAACTTACCACGCGGGGGGACGTTCGATTTATTTGCCGGGAAGTTCTTTAAAAGGAGCAATTCGCGCTCATGCTGAGAGAATTGTCAGGACTGTAGGACGCGATCGCAGACCAAACAATCCTAACACGGTCTGGGCAAGTAACCCGCTCAATCTTGACGAACTGAAATATCTCGATACCATTACAGATACCAGAGAAATTTATCGGCAATCTTCCTTTACCGACCAAATGTTTGGCAATACTGCTATTGCGAGTCGGATTAGAATTGAAGATGCTTATCCAGTTGACCCCAAACAGTTGAAATTGGAAGAACGCAATGGGGTAGCAATTGACCGCGTATTTGGTTCGGTTGCAGTCGGGCCATTTAATTACCAAGTTTGCACGAGTGGCGAATTTAAGACCAAAATTCACCTGAAAAATTTCTCTTTAGCGCAATTAGGATTAATTGGTTTAGTATTGCGAGATTTAGATGAAGGTTGGTTTGGTTTAGGGTTTGCTAAATCTCGCGGGTTAGGAATGGTGGAAATTAAACTTAATTCAGCCGTGGTGCAATATCCCGGTTGCGTGTTAGAAAACGAACAAATTAGCAGCATCGGCGCACACAAACAATGGCCTAATAATCGGCTGTTAGGTGCGGGAGTTTTTCTAGAATCAGAGGAACGAGAACGTTACGGTTTTCCTGTTGATGATGAACAAGAAACCCCCGTTATTGCTAACTCAATGCCTCTCGGTTTTGGGGTAGAGTTGCAATGGCAATCCGATGAACAAGTGCAAGATTTATTTATGAGAGCAGTAAGTTCTTGGCGTCGGAGGTTAGCAGTTGTATGAGTGCTTTTGTTGGTGTTAGGAAACAACTTTTAACACAGGAACAGTTGAAAGAACTGTTGCAATCAACCTCTAATCAACCTAACTATTATTTTTTGAGGTGGCCTCACAAAGTTAGCGGAATTGCGGAGGAATTGCCCGAAGAGTTTCCGAGTCCGGAAGGGCAGATGTTTAATGGCGATCGCGAACTACGCTGGAAACAACAAAAACCCGGTTTGTACACCGTTATAATCCTATCAAACAACGGAGAAATAGCAGGATTTACTGCGATTGATGGGAACTGGAAAACCCAACAGAGAGCCGCTTATGGCTATCGTACCGATGAAACTCGCTTTCCGCGATCGCTAATTTATCCCGAAAGTCTCGACCCCAGATTTTCCGGAGATAAAACCAAAACAAATCAGCCTAAATTAGCGCAGCGCTATTTTATTGATGCCAATACTTCAACCGTGCATTTTGTTGCTTTAACTGTGGAAATGCCGCAATGACAACTCAACGACCTCGCCCTTATAACCAATCTTCTGAAACGCCTGCACCTAAACCCTACGCAATGGTTTCTTTCCCGAAGGAAAGACCGCAATTACAGCAACCAATTGGGCAGGATAAATATCATGAAAACCGCTGTCACGGCATTTTACACCTGACTTTAAAAGTGCAAACTGCACTCCACGTTTCGACGGGTGTTGTCGTGATGGGAAGCGATGTCGGGCAAAAAAGTATCCCCTTGATTAAAACGATGATGCAGGGAACCGAGGGACAATTAATTATTCCCGGTAGTTCGCTTAAGGGTGTGGTGCGTTCGGTGTATGAAGCGATTACAAATAGTACCTTGGCGGTCATTACACAAAGATACAAAAACGACATTCCATCCGAACGTTTACCCTGTAGAGATAAAAACCGTTTGTGTCCTGCAAGCCGGGTATTTGGGGCATTAGATTGGCAAGGACTCATCAATTTTACCGATGCTCGCTGCCAATCAGCGGGTTTTCGTGCGGGTTTTATGCCTTCTTTATATCGTCCGCATTCTGAAGCAAAGCATAACTATTTTAAGCAAGGTAAAGTAGCGGGGCGCAAGTTTTATTACCATACAATTAAAGCCGTCGATAAAGGGCAGCAACAAGGGATTCCCGTCCAACAAGCGGTAAAGGAATTTGTTTTTACGACTCAATTGCATTATAGAAATTTATCCCAAGCTGAACTCGGAACGCTGTTAATTGTATTAGGACAAGATAAACCGAAACATCCTATTGCTTTAAAAGTGGGCGGCGGTAAACCGATTGGTATGGGAACAATGGCGGCAGAAATAACACTGCTGGAACAACCTGCTAATTTGCGCGATCGCTATTTATCCTACGATTCAAAACCGACTCAACTGGCGGGAAACCAACTGCAACAAATGATGCAAAAAGCGATCGCAGAAGCACACCGACAGTTGGTGCAATCTCAGCAGTTGCAGGAATTAGCTGATGTGCTGAAATATCCCACAGATCGAGAACCTCCAGAAGGAATGTACTAACCCTGAGAGATGCGAAACTATGACAGTTGAATTTTTTGCCCAATCTCTGACAGAAGTGCAATGGCAAATTGCTCATGCGATCGCGCAAACTCTGGTTAAAGAGAATGCCGATGTAAATGAGTTGGGGAAAGCGATCGCTTACCTTCGCGCCTCCGTTGATCGGGAGAATGCCGGAACCAAGTTTTTTGATTATCTCAAAACCCTAGTCAAGAATGGCAGACACATCGGACATAGCAAGCGAACTACTGAATATTACGAAAGCATGGAAAAAGCTTGTAGCCAATATCTAAAAGCTTATCAAAATGATGCTTTCATGATGCTGCAAATTTTGGGTTGGGCATCTCGTTTAATGCGCTATTACCAACAAAACGCCGAACCAATTGGAGAAATTACCGCCCCAGTTATCGAATCAGCACGTCAAGCAGAAATTGCTGAAGTGATTAGCGCTCATAATTTTACTGTCGGTCAAATCTTAGAAGCTAAGGTTAGTGCAGTAAAAGGTAACAAGGTGACATATGAAATTTTGGGAACGATTAAATTGACTGAAAAAGAACCAAAAAAAGCTCAACTGCTATCTGAAGGGCAAATAGTTAAAATTGAAATATTAGAGTTAAAAGAAGATGGCAGTATCAAAAAATTGAAATGTATTAGCTGACGTGGATAGCAACAATTGAAGCAGGGAAAATCACAAGCGATCGCACCTCCCCACCCCACACCTTTAATATTATTTCCGTTGAATTGCTGATAATAAAAAAACCGCACAGAGTCGTTGCGTAGGGACACGGCATCAGAGATATCTCGGACAAACAGATAACATTAATAATGCCGTGTCCCGGCTTCTAATTATGGCTAATCGACCGGAATTGATATGATACGATACCAAGCGAATTGTGTTAATAAATCCGCCCCCCGCGAGATGCCGATACTTAAGGGCCGCCGATGAGTTTGTCTGATTCTCGTGCTAGCAATTGATTGGCGATCGCTTGATTATTTCTAAACATTTCCAATCGGATTGTGTTGCGGTCTGAATATTGGAAAGTTACCACATAGGTAATACCGCGATCGCGATCTGTGAATCGATATTGCGGTCTGTTTGTCGTACCTCTTACATCAAAACCCGTCAGGTTAATCTCGCTACCATCTCGCTTGTTTTTAACGTAAAGAATGTAATAAGCCGGTTCCCATGCCCAAAAAGAAGCTTGCCAATTCGAGTTAGAAAATGTTCCGCGAATCGAAAAATTCCCGACGGTTATCGGACAGTTATTTACTTCGTCGTCGCTTCCACTCCTGGTATCTAAACGAGCTTGACATGGCTGATTTGGTCTGTTGGCATTTGCTACAAAAGATAGGAATAAAGCCAGCGGTAATGTGCAAAGTGTTGTGAGTGCGATCGCTTTAATTTTCACGATGAATTTTACCTTTGTTGTTTGTCGTTTATCTCAACGAGCTTAACCCCAACTGCTCGAAACTGTGCAGTTGCACAATCCATCCGACACCCTGAAGGGTGCGGCTACACAAACAAAGGCTGCCTCCGCAGCCTACAAGGATTTTAGCCCGCGCAGGCGTTGCTCTGTTTGTGTAGCCCCACGCTTTAGCGTGCGGGCGTTTCAGCGTCATCCTCCTCTTCCCTATTCCCCAAAAGGGGACGCAAATCAGTTAAAATATCCCCTAACTCCATTCAGTCGCGACAATGGCTGTACCTCGAACGCGCACCAGAAAAAGCAAAACTACCGCTCAAACAAATCTCACCTGGCCCGATAATACAGAGATGGTGGGATTAGTTTTAGAATTGTCCCCCACGGGGGATATTTATCTAGACGCACAATACGCAGTCAGACTGCACGCTTGGTTTTTAAATCGAGTCCGCCAAACCAATCCAGAATTATCCGCATATTTGCACGATGGAGAATCAGAAAAACCTTTCACCATCTCCGGTTTAGAAGGTAATTTACTCACCTCTGGTAAAGACTTGCAATTGCAAGCAAACCAAACTTATCGCTGGTACGTTACTGCTGTTTCCCAACCCGTGGTGCAGTGGTTATCCCAATGGGTGCAAAAACTCGATGCCGCTATCGAATTGCGAAACGCGGCTACTTTGCAGATTCGCAGTTGTAAAATTGCCCTTTCTCCTACCACTTATCGCGAGTTATTCCAATTCCAAACTAATCAATCTCCTACAGTCAAACTTAGCTTTCTCACACCCACCAGCTTTCGGCGCAAAAAACATCACTTTCCCCTACCTGTACCGGTAAATTTGTTTCACAGCTACCTGCGCCGCTGGAATGATTTTTCCGGGATGCCGTTTGAACAAGAATCTTTTTTAGCATGGGTGGATGAGTGCGTTTTAATCTATCGCCATCGCTTAGAGTCGGCGAAAGTAGCTGCCGGAAAAAAAGGCATGGTCACAGGTTTTACTGGCGCAATTGAGTTAGGTTTAGCCACCGAAGCAGGGAAACAACCGCATTTTGTCCAGCTATTTTATGCCTTGTTGCGATTGGCACCTTACTGCGGCACGGGACATAAAACCACCTTTGGGTTAGGACAAACGCGCTTTGGTTGGTTAGGCGAGTCGGCAGAAATTGCTCAACCAGCAGTGCAAAATTTATTAGCAGAACGCATCGAACAACTGACTCAACTATTTATGGAAACACAAAAACGTACCGGAGGCGATCGCGCCAGAGAAGTATGCGAAACCAGAGCAACAATTTTAGCAAGGCGCGAGTTGGGTGAGTCATTGCAAGCGATCGCAACTGACTTAGAAATGCCCTACGAAACCGTGAAAACTTATGCTAAGCTTGCACGACGCGCATTGCGATCGCCGTGAGGAAGATGGTGAGCTTCTTGAGCAGGTGAGCAGGTAGCTTTTCTAGAAAATAACCAAACAAAAGAGGATCTTACGATTATTTGGTGTAAAAAGTAGCTTCTGATCCAAATTTCAGATAAAGAAGGCTGAAAGCCTGATTACAGTTAGATTATAAGCTTGCGTTATCACCATAATTACGGGAGAGCCAAAATTAAGAGCGGGCTTAATCCAACAGATAAAACGCTGCACTTTCAATTTCCCAGTCTACCCACTCTAAAGGATTTTGAAAAATTCCCTCTAGCTCAAACAGAGTTACAGGTTCATCAACGTTGGGAAATGAGTCATCTACAACAGTTTGTTTGAGGGTTTCGCTTGGTTTAAATTTACCAGTTCCTGGGGAGTCTTCAACATACCCTGTAAGCTGACGTACAGATTTTTTTACTTTCTCAAAAATGAGACAACATTGGGGTAAGAAAATCAGGTCTGAGGTTTGATTGAGCGGATGGCTGGGGAGAAGTCCAAGTTGATGGGTTGGAATAATTATTTTTTCTCCTAAAATGACTGGTTTTTCAAAAATACATTCGGTAAAATGGAGTAGATCGAAATGGTTACTAATAATATTCATTGTGCTTTTTCCAGGATGGTTGTTTTCACGGAACTTGATGGAATTGGGATGCCGTCGGTTCTAAAAAAACTTTGTTGAGCAAACCTTGGATCGAGTTCACCTCTGTCTTGCACTAAGCGCAAGCCTAATTGTTCAAGTGCATCCGATCCTAATTTTACTCGTGTTTCTGGATCTGGGACTTTACCAAATTTGTTTCCCTTTGTAGCATTGATGTAAATTCGTCCGCCTGGTTTGAGGATTTGTGCAGCTTGTTCTAGAAAAGGTGCTTGCGGACTACTGGCGATAATTTCGTCTACGCTATTGGTTGGAAAAATTTGCGGCAGGTCATTAACGGAGGCTTTGATTCCTGATTCCGCGATGATATCAACATTGATGCCATTGGGAATTTGGGAAATTTTACCCCCGAAGATATCGATGACTATTACTTCGCTCAGGGCAATTTTATTAGCAATATATTCCACTGCTTCGGTGGGATTTAGCGCCGCAGTGGGGTTACTGATAGTACTACCTCTGTCTTCAACAAGCTTTCTGCTTGAGTATTTTACCTTAGAGACAGGTTGCGCGATCGCGCCAGACAAGTATGCGAAACCAGAGCCACAATTTTAGCAAGGCGCGAGTTGGGCGAGTCATTGCAAGCGATCGCAACTGACTTAGAAATGCCCTACGAAACCGTGAAAACCTATGCTAAGCTTGCACGACGCGCGTTGAAGTCACCTTGAAGGAGATGGGGAAGATGGGGAAGATGGGGAAGAAATTACTTTCAGATCTTGCATCAGTCTCTCAACCCGCCCGGAAATAAATTTCCGGGCTAATAGCGCAAGTCGGTTAAAACCGACTCAATGCAATCAAACCAGTCGGTTTTAACCGACTTCCGCTGTGAGCCAGGGAATAAATTCCCTGGCGGGCTATGATACAGGTGCAAGATCTCAATACTTCCACTTCCAGAGTCTTCGCGATCTACATTACGTTCATCATCTCCATCACCTCCATCACCTCCCTCATCTCCCTCTTCCGGGGCTTGACAAATTTTTCCTGTTTACCCTAACTTATTTCGTATAGTGTCATCGACACCACTCGCCAGATCCTTGAAAACCGCATAACTTCGTTTACTGGTGTCGATTGCTTACACAGTCTGGGTTTCAAGCTTTTATTTTTGCGTTTATTGCAAATGACCCCCCCTTTGTTGACAGGAAAATTTTGTGGTGTCGATTTGCAGCCTGAAACCCAGTCCTGGTAAGGCTTCCTGGACGAACTCTTTCCACTTACATCACCCCGCAAGGGGACGGAAACTTGTGTAAATCAACAACAGATGCCAGATGCCATCTGCTTTCCACTTACATCACCCCGCAAGGGGACGGAAACGTTAGCATGATAGTCACCAGCCACATCTCCGCCTTTCCACTTACATCACCCCGCAAGGGGACGGAAACGCTGGTGCCGGAGCCGTCGCAAGCTGGGAAGTTAGGGCTACTTTCCACTTACATCACCCCGCAAGGGGACGGAAACGGTCGGTCGCCTGCCCCACCAGCAGTTTCAGCTTGAAGTGGTCTTTCCACTTACATCACCCCGCAAGGGGACGGAAACCAGCCGCGGCGGATGGACATAGCAGGCGCTCAGGTTTGCTTTCCACTTACATCACCCCGCAAGGGGACAAAAACTAGAAACCCCACACCCCAACGAGATAACCATTCCACAGAAAATTGCAGCGAAGACACCCGCTTAACGAAATAATGATTCATGAGCCATCAGTCGATGACCGATGACCCATAACCCATGACCGATGACCCATGAATATCCAAACGATTTCCACCCAACCGTTTTCCGACCAAAAACCCGGTACGTCTGGACTCCGCAAATCAGTCCCGGTATTCCAGCAACCCCATTACCTGGAAAACTTCATCCAGTCGATTTTTGACAGTTTAGAAGGATTTCAGGGAGAAACCCTCGTCCTGGGCGGTGACGGACGTTATTACAACCGTCAAGCGATTCAAATTATTCTCAAAATGGCAGCAGCCAATGGCGTGGGAAAAGTTAAAGTAGGCCATCGGGGAATTCTCTCCACCCCCGCAACTTCCTGCGTCATTCGCAAATATAACGCCTTCGGTGGCATAGTCCTTTCCGCCAGCCACAACCCCGGTGGCCCCCAGGGTGACTTTGGTGTCAAATATAACATCAGCAACGGTGGCCCCGCGCCGGAAAAGGTGACCGAAGCTATCTATGCGCGCAGTAAAGTTATCGACAAATATCGCATCTTGGAAGCATCCGATGTAGATATCGATACCTTGGGCGAATCGCAGTTAGGGGAGATGGTGGTCGAAGTCATCGACTCGGTGCAAGATTATCAACAGTTGATGGAATCGCTGTTTGATTTTGACCGCATCCGCCAATTGCTGACAGGTGGTTCGTTCAGAATGTGCGTTGACTCGATGCACGCGGTGACGGGGCCTTACGCTCGTGCTATTTTTGAACAATGCTTGGGCGCACCAGCGGGAACAGTTATTAACGGCGTCCCCTTGGAAGACTTTGGTAACGGACATCCCGACCCGAATTTAGTGTATGCTCACGATTTGGTAGAGATTCTCTTCGGTGAGAATGCGCCGGATTTTGGTGCCGCTTCCGATGGCGATGGCGATCGCAATATGATTTTAGGACGCAATTTCTTCGTCACCCCCAGCGACAGTTTGGCAATCTTAGCCGCCAATGCTAAATTAGTCCCCGGTTACAGTTCCGGACTCGCAGGCATAGCACGTTCCATGCCCACAAGTCAAGCCCCAGATCGAGTTGCGGCTAAATTGGGAATTGATTGCTACGAAACTCCTACAGGTTGGAAATTTTTCGGCAACTTATTAGATGCCGATAAAGCAACGTTGTGCGGCGAAGAAAGTTTCGGTACGGGTTCCAATCACGTGCGGGAAAAAGATGGATTGTGGGCGGTACTATTTTGGTTAAATATCCTCGCCGTGCGCCAACAACCCGTAGCTGAAATTGTGCGCGAACACTGGCAAATTTACGGTCGTAATTATTACTCTCGCCACGATTACGAGGAAGTCGCCACCGAACGGGCAAATCAATTAATTGCTCATATATACGAGCAAATGTCAACCCTCAAAGGTAAGCAATTTGGCGCGTATGAAGTCGATTTTTGCGATGATTTTAGCTATACCGATCCGATCGATGGAAGCGTGAGTACAAAACAAGGAATCCGCATCGGATTTACCGACGGATCTCGGATTGTATTTCGTTTATCTGGAACCGGAACCAAAGGTGCAACGTTGCGGGTGTATCTCGAAAGTTACGAACCCAACATTGCCAAACACAACCTCGATCCGCAACAAGCATTAGGAGAATTGATTGCGATCGCTGACGAAATTGCCCAAATTCGCAACTTTACGGGGATGGATAAACCTACGGTGATTACCTGATTGTTATTGCCAAATCTGTAGGGAACATGGTTAAAATCAACAATTATTCCACGTTCCCTACGATACAATACAACTCCGAGCAATTACTAGGGCAGGCGAGACGCCCACCCCGCAAGAGTTTTTGGTGAGGTATAATTACCAATTAGCAATTACCAATTACCAATTACCAATTAGCAATTATTTATGAGTCTAAAACTGTATTTTATCCGACATGGAGAAACAATTTACAGCCGCACTGGTGGTTACAGCGGTGAAATCGACGCCGAATTAACTCCCGAAGGTCACAAAATGGCAGCAGCTTTTGCCAAAGCATATCAATCTTTGCCTTGGGAAGCTATTTACGTCAGTCCGATGAAACGCACAATTGCTACCGCAAAACCTTTATGCGATGCAGTGGGAATTGAAATGCAACTGCGGGATGGACTGAAAGAAATGAAATACGGGGAGTGGGAAGGGCAAACAGCGGAATTTGTCAAGGAAAATTATCAAGATGATTACGTTCGTTGGTTAACCGAACCTGCGTGGAATCCTCCTACTGGTGGCGAAACAGCAGTACAATTAGCGAGTCGCGCCTCGCTGGTAATTGCAGAAATTGAGCAAAACCATCCGAATGGAAACGTCCTCGTTGTTTCCCACAAAGCTACAATCCGAATTATTCTGTGCAGCTTATTGGGAATTGATTTGGGAAGGTATCGCGATCGCTTGGGCGCCCTCGCCGCTTCGGTGAGCGTGGTAAAATTTGATACGCATGGGCCGTTGTTGGAAATTTTGGGCGATCGCTCTTACATGGATGAAGATTTACGCAATCTACCAGGTACTTAGATCGGACGAAAACAGTTTGGTCGCAGTCGTCGTCCCTCTCAAAGCGATAGTAAAATTAGGAAAGACCAATAGTATTTAATTATGAACCAGCATACGAGGCAAGTAATTTTATATAAGGATGAAGATGGTTATTGGATTGTAGAGTGTCCCAGCCTAAAAGGATGCATCAGTCAGGGAAAGACTAAAGAAGAGGCTCTGTCAAACATTAAGGAAGCTATTGTAGGCTATGTGACCGCACTGGAAGAAGATGGCTTACCAGTACCAATCAGTTTATAGACTCACATCTTGCACCTACCCGATAAACAGCCCTGAAATAAATTTCGGGCTGAAAGCTTAAGTTAGCTAAAGCTAACTACAATCAACGTTTTAACCCGTTTCAACGGGTTTTAGCTTTAAGCCGGAACTTTAGTTCTCGGCTTGGTGCAAGATGTGAGTAGAAAGACTTGATTGCCAGGAAAGGGGTTTTACATCGCACTTATCGCATACTGCCTCAATACAGGTGGCAGAGCGTAAAAACTTCCTTGTTGTTCTATCAAGCAGCGCCGCGATAAAGATTGCAGTGCGTTGAGTAAATCTGATGATGAAACTGTGCTATTTTCTAGTAATTTTGCCAGGTTGACTGGTTACTTCTTGCACAAATGAATCTGTAAAAAAATATTGATAAATATCTGTGGGTATAGCTAAATATAGTATCCGTTCTGGTTCCAGTTTTTCCAACGCTATCTGATAGTTCATAAATTGACCTACCGCCGTATGAAATTCAGAGATTGCCGATAAACCTACAAAACTTTTTACCTCTACAGCTATCTTTTGATTCCCCTTTTGCGCCGATATTAACTTTTCCGCCGCCAAGTCCACCTTCATAGTAACTTCCTGACTGGGTTGCAAAAATAGTGGCTCATTGGTAATTGTCCATCCATCTTTCTCTAAAGCCGAGCGCACTGTATTGTGAAAGATATCTTTAGCGGACATAATTAAATAATAAATTAGACTCTGCTAAGAAAACTCCTTTGATTATTATAATACCATTTTTGTAACGTTCTCGCACCACCAAAATCAACAGGATTATGAAAATATTAGTACTAAACGCCGGATCGAGCAGTCAAAAAAGTTGCCTCTACGAACTAATAGGAGGGACACTCCCCCAACATCCCCCAAAACCGCTTTGGGAAGCTCAAATTGACTGGACGCATCAAGAACTAAAAGTCAAAACTGCCCAAGGAAATGTAATCAAAGAAACATTGCCTTCCTCTTCTCGTGCGGATGGAACTGCTAAAATGCTCGAAACTCTTTGGCATGGAAAAACTCAAGTAATCGAAAATCCTGGGGAAATTAACATTGTCGGTCATCGAGTGGTGCATGGGGGAGAAGAATATCGAGAAAGTACTTTTGTTACCAAGGAAGTTAAGGATGCGATCGCGCATCTCTCCATCTTCGCTCCCGTACACAATCCGGCTAATCTAGAAGGCATCGAAGCGATCGAGAAAATCTTGCCAACTCTCCCGCAAGTAGTAGTATTTGATACCGCCTTTCATGCATCCCTGCCCCCCGCTGCATATGTCTATCCTGGGCCTTATGAATGGCTGGAAATGGGGATTAGACGCTACGGCTTTCACGGCATCAGCCATCAATATTGCGCCCAGCGCGCGGCTCAAATTCTCGCTAAAGACTTAAACCGATTACGTATAATCACTTGCCATCTAGGTAACGGTTGTTCCCTCGCAGCAGTACGTGAAGGTCGCAGCATCGACACGACAATGGGGTTCACGCCCTTGGAAGGATTGATGATGGGGAGTCGTTCCGGTTCAATTGACCCCGGTATTTTAATTCACCTGCTGCGGCAAGGCGATGTAACCGTCGATCAATTAGATGATATTCTGAATCGGCAGTCGGGTTTAAAGGGCATTTCCGGCGTCTCGAATGACATGCGGCAGATTGGGGAAGCGATCGCAAAAGGAAGCGATCGCGCCCAACTCGCCTTTAATATATTTATCCATCGCTTGCGCTCTAGCATCGGTGCGATGCTCGCCAGTTTGGGAGGATTAGATGCATTAATTTTTACCGCAGGCATCGGTGAAAATTCGCCCGAAGTGCGGGCAGGTGCTTGCGAAGCGTTTGGCTTTCTAGGATTGCAGTTAGATTTAGCACAAAACCAGGAGAGGTTGTCAGAAGATCGAGATATTGCCACGCCAGATTCAAAGGTGCGAGTATTGGCGATCCATACACAAGAAGATTGGGCGATCGCACAAGAATGCTGGCAACTTTGGACTGGTAATAGGTAATAGGTAATGGGTAATTTTTACCTGCTTACCTGCTCACTTGCCGGGGCGGGTTTGGTTAAATTGTCTGTATTTCCGAAAGGTTGTTGGTAAAACCCGCCCCTTGTTCACCTGCTCACTTGCTCAGTTGCCCACCTACTCCGAAACACTAATATCTGGCTCTGGCTTTTGAGCAGCTAATTTAGCCTTCGCTTGTTGCCAAAGATGTTCCAATTCATCCAAGGTGTAATCAGACAGGGGACGGTCTGCTGCGGCTTCCATTTTGATCAGTCGCTGAATAAATCTTTCATTTGTGCCTTGCAAAGCTGCTGCCGGATCGAGATCGTACCAACGAGCTAGCTGAATCGTAGCAAAAAGTAAATCTCCCAACTCAGCTTGCTGTTCGGCTTTGGTTTCGTGGGCGATCGCATGTTGAAATTCCGCCAACTCTTCCTGAAACTTCGCCCAAACCCCTTCGATATTTTCCCACTCAAACCCGACTGCTGCCGCTTTTTGGGAAATCTTCATCGCTGCTGTTAGCGGCGGTAGAGTACGGGCATAGCGGCTGAGTTTAGCACTGAGTAAGTTTTGTGTTTCCGGAGTTTCACCTTTTTCTGCCGCTTTGATTTGTTCCCAATTGTGCCGGACTTCATCCACACTCTGGACTTCCACACCAGCAAATACGTGAGGATGACGGCGAATCAACTTCTCGGCAATCCCTTGCGCTACCTCTGTTAAGCTAAATTGCCCGTACTCCCTGGCAATTTGAGCTTGCAAAACTACCTGTAACAACAAATCGCCCAACTCTTCGGCGATCGCATCCTTATCTCCACTCTTAATTGCATAGACAGTCTCGTAGGCTTCTTCGAGTACATAAGGTATCAAAGATGCAGGCGTTTGAGCCAAATCCCAAGGACAACCCCCATCAGGACTTCGCAACGAAGCCACCACCTCAATCAAATGTCGCAGCGCCTCAATTGCAGATTCAGTCGATGCCTCAAAATTCGACATAGAAAAATACCAGGCGAAAATCCCCCTCCATCTTACCTTCGCGTCCTTCGTACCTTCGCGGTTCCATTCCCTCTTACCCTTGGCGTCCTTGGCGTCTTGGCAGTTCTTTTCTTTCTCACCTTATTCTTGAAGTGCTTGCCAACGCTCGCACCCCAATCGCTGACATAATGACTCATCGCCCCCAATTCCAAACCGAGAAACACAGCGAAGAATTCCCCATAGCGGTCTTCAAGGTGAGCGATCGCTAATTCTGCTATTTCCTCAAATGTCCAAGTTACATCCCAAACTGCTTCGGCAACGAGTAACCCCAAAAATCCTACCACCGCGATCCAACCCAGAAGGTAGAGAATTCGCAGCACCGTCCCGATAATTACCCCATGAGACAGCATCGACCGATGGCGCAGGCTTTTTTGGTAAGGTATCCACATCCACCTCAACAAGCCCCAGCGTTGATATTGTCGCGAGTAGATATCCAAATCGGGACCAAACATCAACCCCGCGAATAAAAAGCTTCCCGACAGCAACAAGGTTATATTGCCGTTCTGGGTAAGCGCGTAACTACCGCCCGCCACCACCGGCAAGCTCCATAACGTGATGCGATCGTGCGTCCGACCAGAGGGCATGAACTTTGGTTCTGTATCACCAGAAAAATATTCTCGAAAAATACTATCGCTTTTCTCGCGACCCTGTGCTATGATAATAAAGTTGGTTAAACAGCGGGCGGTTAGCTCAGCGGTAGAGCGCCTGCCTTACAAGCAGGATGCCACTGGTTCAAATCCAGTACTGCCCATTTAGATATAATAAGCCTTTCAGGCGTTGCAGAGCTTAGGTAAATTTTGGCTCGCGTTGCGATCCCAACGCGAGCCAAAAGCAACTGTCACATCGCTCAAACGCAATATTTATTTAATCCTTATGATCGGGAAAAGCTAAATTTAAAATAATTTAACCAAGTAATCTTTTCCGGTCTGTTATCATTTTTTTTATGCTAACGCTCACCTACGAGTATAAATTAGTACCAACACCTGAACAAAAACAAACTTTTGACAAATGGTTGGAAGTTTGTCGCTCGGTGTGGAACTTTGCGCTTAGAGAACGCAAAGATTTTGCTCGTTCTAGGAAGTGCGATATCAATGCTTGCAGTATCGAGTCGGAATATATTATTCCAGCTGATGCTCAGCGTCCAACCTACGGGACTCAGTGTAAGGCATTAACAGCAGCCAAAAAAGAATATGCCCAACTTAAAATTGTTCATTCTCAAGTTTTGCAACAAGTACTGAAGCAGCTTGAGAAGGCATTTATATCAATGTGGGAACGCGGTTTTGGATTTCCTCGCTTTAAGAAACTAGGGCGGATGCGTTCGTTTCTGTTTCCACAAATGAATGCCAACGATGTTAGTGGGGATATGCTCAGGTTGCCTAGCATTGGCAAAGTGAAGATGCGTTTATCTCGTCCTATTCCTGATGGGTTTGCACTCAAACAGGTAAGGATAGTTAAAAGAGCATCTGGATACTATGCAATGCTATCTCTGCAAGCGGATGTTAATATTCCTGATGTTTTGCCTCATGGAAATTCCATCGGTATTGATTTGGGGTTGGAGAAGTTTTTGGCAACATCGGAAGGCGAACTGATTGCTAGACCTAGATTCTTTGTGGAATCCCAACGTCAGCTGAAATTGCTACAAAGAAGGCTCAAGCACAAGAAGAAAAGGTCTAAAAATTGGCAGAAGTTAAACCAGAAGATAGCCAAGCGTCACGAACAGATCTCGAATAGGCGCAAAGACTATCACTTTAAGGTAGCGCACTATGTCTGCGATCGCCTCTTACTATAAGTCTACTTAATCAAAAACCTATTTTCGCTTCAAATATTTCGATTCAACTATTTTAACTTTTAATAACATTCCGCAACATTTTACCCAGTAGTTGAGAAGAACTCTTAACTACGGACGTATTTACTATCTTTTCACCCTGTAGTACAATTTTTTCATAATCTCGGCGGCGTATATCAAAATTTAAAACAAGACTGAAACCGTCGCAAAATCGTTAGTTAAATTGTAATATTCGTACAACAAGCTGCTCCATTTTAGGGAAAAACCTTTTTTTGTTTCTAAAAAAAATGAGCCGCCTTAACACAACTTAATGGGGAAAACGAATGGAATTGACAGAAGCAGCAAATTATAGTATAGAAACTTTGCCTGATTTAGAGCCAGAACACACGCCAGCGGTAGATTAAATTTGGACTGGTAGTAACTCAATTTGCTAGTTATGTGATGCATAGCAGCTAATGGCTAATGACAAGCTGTGAGTAAAATCCTTGATGAGCAATGAGCAATGAGCAATGAGCAACACCGCTAGCTGCCTAACTATTCAATTGCGCCAATGGCGAATCAGTTCGGCGACAGACCAGGCTTGGGCAAAAGCGCCTTTGGGCAGGTGGGGCGGATCGCCATCAAAGATTTCGGAAACCGAACCGAGACAAGCTTGATGCTGGAAGTGATCGAGCAGGGGTTGCCAATCAAAGGGAACGGGTTCGCCTGGGTAGAAGCGTTTCCAACTGGCGATAAATGGGCCGATCAGCCAACTCCAAACCGTGCCTTGATGGTAGGCGCTGTCTCGCTGCTTGGGGTTACCGCCGTAATGACCGATGTATTTGGCATCGGTGGGGTCGAGCGATCGCAAACCATAAGGAGTGAGCAAGCGATCGCGGCAGACTTGCAAAACCCGCCTTGCTTGATCCGGATCGAACCCGCAATGGGAAAGCGACAAAGCTAAAACAGCATTCGGACGAATGCTAGGGTCGGGTTGGTCATCGGGGGAAATCGTATCGTAGAAATATTGCCTGGTGGGATTCCAGAATTTTTGCAGCGATTGCTGTACTTGTTGGGATTGCATGAGGTAGCGCTGAGCTTGAGCTTGTAACTTCTCGGCTTTTTCTGGCATCTGGATTGACAATCTTTCTGCCCACTGACTTGCCCAACATAAAGCGGAATACCACAGGGCGTTAATTTCCACGGCTTTACCGCAACGGGGGGTGATAGGATGACCGTCAACGACTGCATCCATCCAAGTCAGCGCCACACCCGCAGCATCCCAAGTTAACAGTCCATCGGTGGCATCGACGCGGATGTTGTAAAGCGTTCCGGCGCAGAAAGCTTTATAAATTTGCCGCACGGTGGGATATTGCGCGGCTAAAAAATCCCAATCCCCGGTTGCTTCCAAGTAAATCCCTAAAATTTCAATCCACCATAAGGTGGCATCGATACTGTTATAGAAAGGTTCTGCTCCCGCATCTGGAAACGCATTGGGAATCAATCCGCGATAACAATAATGACCGAAGGTTTGCAGCAAGCCTTTGGCAAGGGAAAAGTGTCCCGGTACGATTGCCAATCCAGGTAGGGCAATTAAAGTATCTCGTCCCCAATCGTTGAACCAAGGATAGCCAGCTATTATTGTCGGCCCGCTAATCGAAGCGCGGTAGGCGATGAATTGTTCCCCAGCCCGTAACAATTGCCGCCAAATATCATCCTCAGTTTTTGGTTGCTTTTCTAATGACTGCTGTACGAGTAATGCTCGTTCAAAATCTTTTGCACTCAAAACCGCTGGGGGTGCGGGCCATCCGACTTTCGCTTCGATGACGATAGTGTCTCCTGGTTGTAAGGTGACGGTGATATAACCGGGACTGTAAAGGTCTTCGCGATCGCCCAACCCTCGCAGCGTTTCTTCTGGATAGCGATATCCCCAGTACCACACCCCCTCGGGTTGATAATCTCCCAAACTCCATCGCAACTGCCACGGCGTTCCCACCCAACCCGGACGAATTGCTTGCAGACTAACTTGCCCGACGCCGACTAATTGGGAAAATTGCAAATCGGCTTCCGCAGATTGCTGGTAGTGAAAGTTGCGATCGCCAATCAACGGTCGCAATCTCAAAATCCCCGCCACCGCCCCATCATAACGATACCGAATCAAAATCGAATTGGTAATGGGTAATTGGTCATTGGTAATTGAAGAAGGGGAAGAAATTACTTGCACTTCCTTGTCTTCCTTGTCTCCCCTACCTTCCCCATTACCCAAACCATAAGGCATCACCAACTCGCGGGTCAGTTGCCAATTTTCCCACCTCCAAACCCAAGTGGGTACTGGGTCAATCGTAAAAGAACGCAGCAGTTGATAGCCCAACGGGGAAATCGTATTACTCTGCCAAAAATTCGTTCCCAGCCCCCAAACTCGCCCCCCTACTTCCAAACTTGCTTCTAAATGCGACAGCAACAAAGTTCGCTGACTCGGTGGTTCAAGTGCCGCAACTAACCACCCGTGATAAGTACGAGTACGGGCATCGCATACCGTCCCGCTAGCGAAACTGCCCAATCCATTTGTGAGTAACCATTCCCGCGTATCCAAATTATCCATATTTTTTACCATAAACAATCGCTTTAAATGAGAGAGAAGCAACTGTCCACTACCCACTGCCCACTGTCCACTGTCCACTGTCCACTGTCCACTGTCCACTGTCCACTGTCCACTGCGATCGCAGAGTCTAGGAATTACTCAAAATCGTTATGAGTATGATATAGTCGTCACAGAGCGTAAATCATCGGTCTTAGCGCCGACGGGTAAGTTTGGTCATGAGAAGCTAGCAGCGCAGAAATCTGCTAGAAGACCTGCCCTTACTACCTTACCTGGAAGCAGCGCCCGAGTCGAAGGAAAGTCATCAAGGAGAATTAATTCATGCCCCTAAGTTACAGTTCGGAAGGATGCCTGCGAGTGGGTCAACCCGCACCTGACTTTACTGCAACCGCTGTACTCGATCAAGAATTCAAGACGATTAAACTGTCGGACTATCGCGGCAAGTATGTAGTGCTGTTCTTCTATCCGCTGGACTTTACCTTTGTTTGCCCGACGGAGATAACGGCGTTTAGCGATCGCTACGAAGAATTCAAAGCGATCAACACCGAAATCCTGGGCGTTTCCGTTGACAGCGAATTTTCTCACCTCGCCTGGATTCAAACCGACCGCAAAGAAGGCGGCGTGGGCGATGTAGTTTATCCTCTGGTTTCGGATATTAAGAAAGAAATCAGCGCCGCTTACAACGTTCTCGACCCCGACGCTGGCGTGTCTTTGCGCGGTCTGTTTCTGATCGACAAAGAAGGGATTATTCAACACGCTACCATCAATAACCTGTCCTTTGGTCGCAGCGTTGATGAAACCCTGCGGACTCTGAAGGCAATTCAATACGTTCAATCTCACCCCGATGAAGTTTGTCCCGCCGGTTGGCAACCCGGTGACAAGACTATGACTCCCGACCCAGTCAAGTCTAAAGTTTACTTCTCTGCTGTATAAATACAGGTAATTGCTAATTGGTAATCGGTAATTGCAGATTTAATTGATTGCAGATTTTAGATTGCAGATTGCAGATTTGGCTTCCATACCCAATCTAAAATCTGAAATCTCAAATCTAAAATAATTGCAGATTTGGCTTCCATACCCAATCTCAAATCTGAAATCTGAAATCTAAAATTACCGATTACCGATTACCCATTACCGATTACCCATTACCGATTATGCTGACTTCCACAGATTTTAGCGGTTTAATAAATGAGCGGTTTTTCCGCAATTTTTTGCCGATTCCGGCTACGAATAGTTTAAAGTTGGGGGAAAGAACGCCGGATTTTGAATTGCCGGATATTACTGGCGGACAGTTGGTTAAATTATCAGATTATCGAGGTCAGCAACCCGTGGTGCTGGCTTTTACTCGCATTTTTACAGAAAAACAATATTGCCCTTTATGCTACCCCCATATTGTCGATTTGAATCGCAAGTATGAGGAGTTTAGGATTCGCGGTGTAGAAGTTTTGATGATTACCAGTACCGATGAACGGCAAAGCGAAAAAGTTGTCCAAGATTTGGGTTTAAAAATGCCTTTGTTGAGCAACCCTAGTTGTAAAATTTTTCGCGATTATGAGGTAGGTCAGGCTTTGGGTGCGCCTTTACCCGGTCAGTTTGTGTTAGATAATAATGGAAAATTGCTTTATAAGCATTTGTTTTCGTTTTTAGAACCTAATGCTTCGGTTGAGAAAGTTTTATTGGCAATTGGTAATAGCTAATGGCTAAATTTTAAAATGAACCACAGAGGACGCAGAGGACGCAGAGAAAGAGGTGTAAAGAGAGTTTTGGTAGATTTATGCCAAAATGGTAATTATCTTTTGGGTGAGGTGCTATGAGTTCTGCCGCAGCTTCACAAGATGCAGCTATAACAGGGGAAGGTCAACCTGTGGTGCAAACTTATGAGTTGGGTAAAACTTATCGTACTGGTTTTTGGCTGAATCAAAAAGTCGAATCTTTGAAGCAATGTACTTTGAGTGTGTATCGCGGGGAAACTTTTGGTTTGTTGGGACCAAATGGTGCGGGGAAAACTACTCTGTTGAAGACTTTGCTGGGTATTGTGCGCCCGACGGCGGGGCGGGGGATGTTGTTGGGGGAAGCTTTGGGCGATCGCAGAATCAAACAACGGGTAGGATATTTACCGGAAAATGCCTATTACTATGATTTTTTGACGGGGTGGGAGTTGTTGCAGTTTACCGCCGGGTTGTTTCAAATTCCGGCATCGGTGCAGCGTCAGCGCATCCCCCAGTTGTTGGATTTGGTCGGTCTTGCCCAGTCGGCGGCGAAGAAGAAGCAACTGCGACAATATTCTAAAGGGATGGTGCAGCGGATTGGGATGGCGCAGGCGTTGATTAACGATCCGGATGTGGTATTTCTGGATGAACCGATGTCGGGTTTAGACCCGATGGGTAGATATCAGATTCGGGAGATTATACTATCGCTGAAAGCTCAGGGGAAGACGATCTTTTTCAACAGCCATATTCTATCGGATGTGGAAAAGATATGCGATCGCATCGCCATCCTCGCCCAAGGCGAACTCCTAACCATCGGTTCTTTAGATCAACTTCTGGGTACTACCAACAGCTATCACGTTAAAGGCAAGGGCGGCAATCTCGATATCCTCAAAAAATGGATACCAAATTTAGAAATGGAAAATGACTATTGGCAGGGAATTTTACCAAGAGAACCACAAGATTTTCTCAATCTCCTCCCTCAGATAGATGCTAAAATTATCGGTTTAAATCTGGCGCGTCCATCTTTAGAAGAATTTTTCATCCAGCAGCTGCATCAGCGCGGCATTCGTTACAGCAGATAATAGGGAGGGACAGCAACTGTCACATTCAAGTCTTGATAGGCGACCAAATTCTTAGATCGGATGACGATCGAATTTTATCTCTCTTGTCCCCCTTGTCCCCCTTGTCCCTTTAGGGGGATGCGCCTGGAGTTTTGCGGCTTGTATTGATTAACAAGACGCGATAAAAATTTGGGAAAACTCATGGCTGATATTGTAGAGACTGCTAGCAATGCTGGTACTTTTAAAACGTTGATGACAGTGTTGGAAGCAGCGGGTTTGTTAGATATTCTCAAAAGTCCTGGGCCTTATACCGTATTTGCACCAACTGACGAAGCATTTGCCAAAATACCCGCCCACGAGATTACCGATTTATTGGATAATCTTCCCAAGCTGAAGCGAGTTTTGACCTACCATATAGTTTCAGGAGATGTGCGATCGGATGACCTGATGCAAATCGACGAAGCACCTACGTTTGAAGGTTCGGTGCTGGCGATTGATAATTCCGATGGCGTGCGGGTGAATGGTGCTAAGGTGCTGCAACAAGATATCCTAGCCGATAACGGGGTTATTCATGCGATCGATACCGTACTCATGCCTGCTTTGGTGGCGGCACAATCGTGAACACTTGGATGAAAAATCCCGGTTTCTTAGAGAAACCGGGATTTTAACCTGATTTCGCGGAATTCCCCATCCCTCTACAGGGTGGGGATGGATAGCGCGGTAATGACGAAACCATCTTTGACCGATGGCGAAGCCGAGAGAGAAGATGTTTGAGGAATTACCAAGTATTTCCTTCAATAGTGTTACTATAATGTGCATATAATAGTAGCAGGTCGATATTTGGAGAAGTTTAGATGAGGCGACAAGCAGTAAAAGTCAGGCTATACCCCACGGACGAGCAGATTCAAGTGTTAGCTCAACACTTTGGATGCGCGCGTTGGTGGTGGAATTATGGGTTGAATCAATGTATTGAAACCTATAAAGCAACTGGCAAAGGCTTGTCTCAGTCTGGGCTAAATTGCTTATTGCCATTACTCAAAAAGCAGAAAGAGACAGAATGGTTAGGGGAGTGCTATTCACAAGTGTTACAGTCTGTAAGTCTCAACCTTAGCCGTTCTTATCAAAACTTTTTTGAGGGGAGAGCAAAATACCCAAGATTCAAATCAAGACACCACCGCCAAACAATTCAATACCCACAAAAGGTAAAACAGGTTGATGATTGTTTGAAGTTTCCCGGTAAATTGGGAAGTGTAAAAGCAAAAATTCATCGACCACTTGATGGGGTAATCAAAACTGCAACTGTGAGCAAAAACCCATCGGGTAAATACTACGCTTCTGTTTTGATGGAATATGAGGGGGATTACCCAGAATCAAAAAATGAGGGTAAAGTTGTTGGGATTGATTTGGGAATCAAAGATTTGGCAATTACCTATGATGGTGAGAAAGTTTCCAAATATCCCAACCCAAGACACCTATCTAAATATGAAAAGAAACTAGCTGTAAAACAACGTATTGCTGCCCGAAAAAAGAAAGGTAGCAATCGTCGCAGAAAGGCTAACAAGATTGTGGCTAGGGTATACGAACAGGTTAGCAATGTCCGCCAAGACTACCTACACAAACTGTCTAGAAAGATAGTTGATAATAACCAGGTTGTAGTAGTCGAGAACCTGAACATCAAGGGCATGGTTCGCAACCACAAACTAGCAAAAGCAATATCTGATACAAGATGGGGAACCTTTGTCAACTTCTTGGACTACAAATTAGAACGTAGTGGTGGAAAGTTGATAGAAATAAATCGATGGTTTCCCAGTTCCAAACTTTGCTCTAATTGTCATTACCAAATATCTGAGTTACCGCTAGACGTAAGAACTTGGACTTGTCCAAGTTGCGGCACTCATCACGACAGAGATGGTAATGCTGCAATGAATATTAGAGCGGAAGGTATCAGAATGCTGTCCTCCTCTGGGACGGGGGAGGCTAACGCCAATGGAGAGGATGTAAGACCAATTCGCGGACGTAAATCCAAGATGCGGCGATCTTCTGTGAAATTGGAAGCCCCATCCGCCTATGCGGTGGGGTAGTTCACTCTCAACCACCGGACAATACCGATCCGGTTTGGGGCAAATTGCTGTAATCTCTAGATGAGAGCGTTGGCAAAACAGATGGCTGATATCGTAGATACGGCGGTTAATGCTGGTTCTTTCCAGACTCTGGTGAGGGCGATTCAAGCTGCTGGTTTGGTAGAGACGCTCAAAAGTCCTGGTTCGTTTACCGTATTTGCACCAACGGATGAGGCATTTGGTAAGCTTCCGGCTGGCACTATCGATGCGCTGCTCTTGGATGTGGCGGCGCTGAAGCAGATTCTTTCCTATCACGTTGTTTCTGGTGGCGCGATCGCATCGGATCTAATTAAACTTAATTCTGTCACCACCCTGGAAGGCTCTAACCTGAGAATAGATGCCTCGGAAGGCAACCTGAAGGTAGGTAACGCCAAGGTAATTACCCCCGATTTGGCAGCAGATAACGGCGTCATCCACGCTATCGATACCGTTCTGCTGCCAGAATAAGAATAATCGGTGCTAATTGCTAATGGGTAATTGGTTTATTTACCGATTACCCATTAGCAATTAACGGCTACCAATCTAAGGCGGGACATTCTGGGCTTCTCTGGAAGGGGAAAAAGGGAAAAAAGGGGAAAAAGGGGAAAGAGGGGAAAGAGGGGAAAGAGGGGAAAAAGGAATCCGATGAACCAGCATTTCCACCTTTCCCTTTTCCCCTTTCCCCTTTCCCCTTTTCCCCTTTATAACTGTGTTGTCCCGCTTTAGGTTGGTAGCCCAATTAACAATTAGCTAATAGCTACTCTCGAGGATACCCACTCTGCTAAGAGTGCATTCACTTTATCTGGTACTTCATCGTGGGGACAATGTCCGGCTTGCAGATAGTATTCCGTCAGTTGAGGATAGTATTGACGGAACTTTGTGCCCCGTTCTTTCGCATTCATCCAGGGATCGCCTTCTCCCCACAGCATCAATAGCGGACAGGCTAATTTTTCCAACAGCGCATCCACTTTTTCGCCTTGAGGCGTACTGAAAACCGAAGCAAAAACTTGCAGCGCACCTGGATCGCAGGAAGGACGGTAAATTTCTTCCACTAATTGATCGGTAATCGCACTTTTATCAAGATAGACTTTTTCTAGGGTTTGGCGAATTACCCACGGTTGGCGGATGTACTGAAATAGCAGATAATTTGCCCAAGGCTGGCGCAGAATAGACAGCACCGCGTCACCCCATAACCGGCGAAAGGGATCGGTTTGGGGCTGAGGTTTGATTTCGCTAAATGGCCCCGCACTGTTAATTAACACCAAACCCGTAGCAGAAGAAGGACGTTGCGCTGCCAAACACAAACCAGCGTAGCCCCCTAAAGAGTTTCCTGCCAAAACCGCAGGCTGACCGATAACTTCGGTGACAAAATCATATAGTTGGTCGCGCCACAAATTACCGCTATACTGCCAGTTGGGTTTAGCCGAACGTCCAAAGCCCAGCAGGTCAATTGCCCAGACTTCAAAATCCTGAGACAATCCGACGATATTTTTACGCCAGTGGTCTGTGGATGCTCCAAATCCGTGGATTAATAGTAAAGGCGGGCGCTGGGAGTGGCGTTTGCCAGCTTTGACGTAGTATATAGGCTGGTCTTGCCATTGCCAGTAGGCTCCGGGAATAGAATGTTGTGAGGAGGCGATGCTTGCCGACATGGTCACCGGAAATATTAAGTCCGGTTAAATATCTTAACGCGATGAGGAACGAGGCAGAGAAGCCAATGAATGCTTTTAGACCGAAGTTACCTCAGAAGCAGGGCAACCTCAGTTTAGTTTTTCCCCGATTAAATCGGTTGCCGCCTTGCTATCCAAAGGTTTAGACAAAAAGTTACCTTGTCCGCACTGACACTGTAGACTTCGCAGTTGATACATCTGCTCGGCAGTTTCGACTCCTTCGGCAATCACGTCCAGCCCCAGATTATGAGCCAATGTTACAATTGTTCGTACTACTTCGCTACTTTCGTTACTTAAACTCAGGCGAGTGACGAAAGATCGGTCGATCTTTAAAGTATCGAGAGGCCATTGGTGGAGGCGACTGAGGGAAGAATAGCCCGTACCGAAGTCATCAATAGACAATTGTATTTGGCGGGCTTTGAGTTGGTCTAAAACCGCTGGTGCATCTTCGGCTATTTCCATGAAAATTGTTTCTGTCAATTCGAGTTTTAATCTACTTCCATCTAAGTTGGTTTCTTTTAAGATGCGATCGATCTGGTCGATTAAATCGGGTTGTATCAATTGCAACCCTGCCAAGTTAACGCTCATAGTCAAGCAGCTAGCAGAGGGAAATTGCTTTTGCCAAGCGGCAAGTTGGCGACAAGCTTCCCGCAGTACCCAAGTTCCCAAAGGCAAAATCAAACCCGTTTCTTCAGCGGCGGGAATGAAGTCGCCTGGGGAAACTAAACCCATTTGGGGATGGTTCCAGCGTACCAGCGCCTCGAACCCGGTTAGCCTGCCGGTGAAGAGAGAGACGATGGGTTGATAGTGCAGCAGTAGCTCTTGCCGTTCGATGCCTCGTCGCAAGTCGGCTTCTAATTCCAAGCGTGCCAGTGCTTTGGCGTGCATTGAGGCGTCAAACACCGCTGAGGAACCTTTCCCGCCTCGTTTTGCGTAGTACATCGCCGTATCAGCAGCTCTTAAAAAGTCTTCGGGTCGGTCATAATTGGTCATACAGCCAATGGGGGAATTGCCCGCGATCGCAATCCCAATGCTGGCGGTGGTAAAGACTTCGCGCCCTTCGAGATGAAACGGCATCGCGATACTGGTATGAATCTTCTCTGCAATCCGTTGCACTTGCGCCACATCTTCGAGTTGGGTGATGAGTATGGCAAACTCGTCGATGCCAACCCGCGCCACCATATCTACATTGCCCACGCAGCGCACCAGCCTAGCGGCGGTAGCGCTCAACAGTTCATCTGCAACTAAGTGTCCCAGGCTGTATTTAATCACGTCAAAGCGATCCAAGTCGAGGAACAGAACGGCAAATAAAGCCCCTGACAAGTCTTGCATTTCTTGCTTGCTTCCGCGTTCGATTAGCTGTGCCAAATTTTCCAGAAATGAAGTCCGGTTGGGCAAGCCTGTGAGGGGGTCATAAAAGGCATAAAATCGCAGTTGCTCTTCGGCGTGTTTGCGCTCGGTGATATCGTGACAATTGATCACCACTCCTTTCACACTTGGATCGTCGAGCAGGTTGGTAGCGACGGCTTCTAGGAAACACAAGCTACCGTTGCGACGAAAAAGGCGACATTCAATTGCCGCTTGGCTAACTCTAGGTTGTTTGAGACTGCGCTTCATGGTAGCGATCGCTAGCGACACGTCTTCGGGATAAATATAATCCAGGCAGTTTTTTCCCAGCAGTTCTTCGGTTTTATAGCCAAAAATCCGTTCTTGTGACGGGCTGATATAGCGAAACAGCCCCTCTTTGTCCACAATCACAACGATATCCGTCGCGTTTTCAATCAGCGCCCTGAAGCGTTGCTCGCTTTCTCTGCGCCCCGCTTCTGCTATCTGGTTTTGCCTTCGCACAGATGCTTCGCGCAATTCTCTTTCTACTGCCGGTATCAAGCGGGCGAGGTTATCTTTCATCACGTAGTCGTGGGCACCTGCTTTCATCGCTGCTACTGCCGCATCCTCACCAATGTAGCCGGACACGATAATAAATGGTAGGTCTAATTCGGTTTCCTGCAACAGTTTTAACGCCTCTGGGGCGCTGAATTTGGGCAGCGAATAATCGGATATCACCATATCCCATTCACGCTCCATCAGCTGTTGCTGCATCGCGGCGGCTGTTTCCACTCTTTCTAAGAACAGCTTGTAACCTGTGCGTCGCAATTCCCGCATTAACAATAAAGCGTCTTCTTCGCAATCTTCCACTAGCAAAACTCGTAGATGCGCCTGACTCATAAAATTTCTCCTTATAGTTGGGGGATGGGGCTGGTTAAGCCTTGGTTGGGGCATCATGTTTGGGCTTAGGCGCGCCGAGGCTAGAAACCGGGTTTCTTCGTAGATCTCTAGTTTCCTGTCCCAACGATTTTTCATAGAAACCCGGTTTCTTTGCGTCAGCCCTAATTTTGTCCTTTAGTCCCCAGATATCAATCTTCTTTACCCAATACACCATGTCAAATGCCCTCTCTCCCCATTACTGTTCACAATGGCGGTGCTTCATTTAACACTAACCAATACAGTCCTAGTTGCTGTACTGCTTGGGCGAATTCTGCATAATCTACGGGTTTGCGAACGTAGCTGTTGGCTCTAAGGCTATAGCTGTGCAGTCGGTCTTTTTCCTCTGCCGATGTAGTAAGAACGACTACGGGTAACAAATGCGTGCGATCGCTTGCCCGCAATCGCCGCAATACCTCTAGCCCATCGATTTTGGGCAGCTTCAAATCGAGCAAGATCAGCTGGGGCATGATGCTCAAATCTCGATTGGCATAGTTGCCCGTACCAAACAGATAATCCAACGCTTCCACCCCATCGCTAACTACTACCACCTCGCTTTTGACGGTACTGTGTCGCAACGCTCGCAGCGTTAGCAGCTGGTCATCGGGATTATCTTCAACCAATAAAATGATTTTGTTGTGGCTCGAGTGAATGTCTGCCATCACCATCCGGTGAATAGGTTTTAGGTAGATTAGGTTATTAGTATTTTCTACTTTTTAACCATTCAGGGTGAAATAAAAGCTAGCTCCTTGTTCGACTTCGCCAATCGCCCAGATTTGACCTCCGTGGCGATGAATGATGCGCTGTACGGTTGCCAAACCAATGCCGTTACCCTCAAATTCTGTGACGCTGTGCAGGCGCTGGAAGGGGGCAAATAGTTTTGCGGCATAATTCATCTCAAAACCGGCACCGTCGTCGCGCACGTAGTAGGTGGGACATTGAGCATTGGGGATTAAAGATGTTTCCCCAGGGGGCAAAACGCCGAATTCGATCCGGGCGCTGTTGTGCTTGCTGGTATATTTCCAGGCGTTGCCGAGTAAGTTTTCTAGTGCTACCCGCAGTAGTTTGGCATCTCCCTGCACTTGAATCTCTGGGGTGATGTGAAATTCGACTTGTCTTTCGGGTTGGGTGGCTTGCAATTCGTGGCAAATTGATTGAGCGATCGCAGTCAAATCTACACTGCTCAATCCCATTTGCGATCGCGTAATTCGCGATAAACTCAGCAAGTCATCGATTAACTGTCCCATCCGCGCGGTGGCAGCACACACCCGCCGCAGGTAATCTTGTCCGACTTCGTCGAGTACTTCGCCGTAATCTTCTTGCAGCGCTAGAGAAAACCCGTTGATGCTCCGCAGCGGACTTCGCAAGTCGTGGGACACTGAATAACAAAATGCTTCTAATTCTTTGTTAGCGGCGTTTAGTTCTACATTGTGTCGCTGCAAGTCTTCGTTCAGTTTTTTAACTTCTGCTTCGGTTCGCTTTTGTTCGGTGATGTCATTATTAATTTCCAAAATTGCGGAGGGATTGCCGTATTCATCGTGCCACAGAGTCCAGCGGCTGGCTACGGTAATTTTCTCGCCGCTGCGCTTGGTATGAATGATTTCTCCTTGCCAATGTCCCGATGCCCGTAACTCTAGATCGATAGTTTCTAAAGCTACAAGAAATTGGGTTTGTAACAGGGTGTGGACATTTTGACCAATGGCTTCTTCTTTCGTCCATCCATAGAGATTTTGAGCGCCAGTATTCCAATAAGTAATAGTATTTGATAGGTTGCGGATGGCAATCGTGTCGTTAGCCAAGTCGATCATCTGAGCGTGCTGTTTTAGTTCTTGCTCGGCTTTGCGGCGTTCGATTAACTCTCTTTCGGCGCGTTGGTGGGCACTCCACAGTTCGGCGGTGCGCTTGGCAACTTTAGTTTCTAATTCTTCATTATCTTTTTGCAGTGCGGCTTTAGCCAGCTTACGCTCGGTTACATCTACGCCTATTGCCCACATTTCCCATCCGGGAATCGGGAATTTCTCGGAAATATTCGACCAGGCAATTGTTTTTACCGTGCCATCTTTGCAAGTAATTTCCCATTCCCAATTGCGATAATTATTCCCTCGCTCGGCGCATAGGGTTTGCATAGAAGTGCGATAAGATTCATTGGGATATAGCAGTTCCCAGGCATTAGGATTACCGACAATTTCGTTACTGGTAAAACCCGCGATCCGTTCGCATTCTCGATTCCAAACAATAAATCTGCCTTGTTCGTCTAAAGCATTGAGCATCACCGGCATATTTTCTAACACGGTACGCAGGCGCTCTTGACTTTGACGCCATGCTTGTTCGATGCGCTTGCGATCGCTAATATCCAACACAAAGGCAACGCAAGTATCGCTGTGTGCTTCCACCAGCGCCGCCCCGATCAGCACCGCCACGCGATCGCCATTGGGGCGAAGGTATTCTTTCTCAAAGGGGGTACAAATTCCAGAATTTTTCAATTCCTCCAGGGCTTGTCGATCTACGTGGCAATATTCTGGTGGGGTAATTTCGTTCCACCTGATTGTTCCAGCTTGTAATTCCTCTCTGGTGCGACGGATTGTAGTCAAAAATGCATCATTGGCTTGTGTAATATTACCCTGTAAATCGCAGACGATGGCGCCGATGATATTAGAATCAACCAAGCGCCTAAAACGGGCTTCGCTTTCTTGCAAGGCTGATTTAGTCGCTTTTTGCTCGGTGATATCGCGGGTAATAGTAGCAATTGCGATCGCGCGCCCTGTTTGGGAATCTTTAATCGGGAAACTGTTGTGATGGACGGCAATAGGTGCTAGGGTTTGAAAGTGCCGGAAGCGATATTCACCGCTCCAAGTGCCTTTTTGTACGACGGCGTTCCCCACAACATTTTTGTAGTTTTCGATGTCTTCCGGCATTAAGTAGTCAAAGATCTGAGTATTTTTGGCGGCGGCGTTGCTATGAAGCCCAACCAGTTTCTGCCCTGCTTCATTAACAAATAGAATTTCGCCGTCTAAGGAAGCAATGCTGATAAAATCGGGACTATTTTCAATTAGGGAGATAAACTGCTGCCGCTCTTGTTCGACAATTTTGCGATCGCTGATATCTGCTACTAATCCAACGCTGCCAACAATCGTGCCGTTGGAATCTTTTAAGGGAGCCGTCCAAACGCTAACATCAATTAACGAACCGTCCTTTTTTTGACGGCGTAATTCCAACGCCGTTTCGGTTGCGCCCTGCAACGTGCTGCGAAATCTATTCTGGAATTGTTGCCTTTCTTCTAGCGGAATAATCGGCAGAACTTTGCCCAAAACTTCTGCTTCCTGCCAACCAAAAAGCCTCTCGGCAGCGGGATTCCAGGTGGTAACCTTGGCGTTAGTATCGAGGGTAATAATCCCCAAGGGCGAAGTTTGAATTAAAGTTTGCAGAGTTTGATTGGTAGCGCGCAACTGTTCTTCTGCTTGCTTGCGTTGCATTAACGAACCCAGCTGCAAAGCCACCGCGGAAACTAACCTCACCAGAGTCGGATCTTCCACGCGCTGTTCTACAGTAAAAAATACCAACACTGCTAGCACTTGGTCATCTGCGAGGATAGGAACGCCAAAAGCGGCTTTAATGCCGCATTCCTTCGCCATATCTGCACGGCTAGACCAACTGAGGGGTTGAATAGAAATATCCTGATTCCACTCTGGCTGTTTATTAGCCCAAACTCGTCCCGGTATCCCTACACCAGTTGGGAATGCCAATCCCTCGCTGATGCGACGAAAGATTTTGAGTTTTGTTAAACGGTTGTATCCTACGGTGCTGCATTTAATTTCCCTACCGTTGCCAGATGGTATCCATACTTCTCCGTATTCCCAGTCGATAGTTTCGCATACTTGACGCAAGGTGACTTCTAAAGCCCGGTTGAGATCTTTAGCATCGTTAATTGCTTTGGTAAGAGATTGGTATAAAAGCAGTTGCGCTTCTGTATGTTTTTGATCGGTAATGTCTCTCGCGATCGCATAACTGCATCCATCTTGATATTGCGAGTAGTTCCAAGACAACCACCGATAGCTGCCATCTTTGTGGCGGTAGCGATTTTCTACCTTAAACAAATCTTGTTCCCTGCAAGTTTCGCTGGCGCTCAAGCTGGATTCTACATCATCGGGATGGACGAATTCGATCCAAGGGCGCGATCGCAACTCAGCCGTTGTCCAGCCTAAAATTCTTTTCCAGGCTGGATTCACTAGCTTAAAATACCCATCTTGTCCCACAACGCAGAACAAGTCTAGCGACATATGGAAAAACTTTTCCATTGCCGCTGCTGGTGTCAATGTTGCGATTTGTTTACGTAGTTGTAGATTTATCATCTTCTTCTATTAATTCTTTAATTTAATTTGTACCACCACCTAAAAAGGTAGAGTGACAAAATCCCTCAGATCGATACTCTTTGGTCATAGACATAGAACGCAAAGCAGACTCTTCCTCTCTACCAAGACAAGCGCGGTAGTAAGGTGGCTAGGGATTGCGATCGCTAATAAAAGTTTTGGCACAGGTTACGTCAGTAGTTCCACCAAAGCTAAAGGAGGCAATTTCAACCAAATTTAGTCTTAGGTTAGCCTTTTATCCCACATCCTCCCTCGTGCAGATGTAACAAGAATCACTAAACAATTACGGTCATGTTTATCGTCGCCAGCTTTGAGTGCGATTCAACCTCTCTTTAATGTAAACTGAACAAAGTTAAGAAACGGTAAAATTTTTGGCAAAAGGCTCTATTATCAACTTAATTTAATTGTTTTTGTCTCTATCTTAAGAAAGAAGTTCGCGGCTATGGAGGATTTAGCGCGGGAAAGATGGGAAAATGGGGAAAATGGCGAAGATAGGGAAGATGGGGAAGTAATTACTTCTACTTCGTTACCTCCATCATCTCCCTTTGTTTGTATAAAATTATGCCTAGCGAAGAACAACCAAGTCTATTTGACCTATCAACATTCGGTGAATCAACCCCAGCGGTTAATTTCGAGCCAGATTTGATTCCCACCAGTGCCAAAATTCCCATCTCTTCCGGCACTTATCAAACAATGACCGAGATGGCGGCACATTGCAACAGGTGCCACCGATGTGACTTAGGAAACAACCGTACTTATGCCGTCATCGGACGGGGCAATATCCAAGCAGATGTGATGATTGTGGGGGAAGGCCCTGGTCAAAACGAGGATGAAACCGGATTGCCTTTTGTCGGTAAAGCCGGACAACTGCTAGAGAAAATTCTAGCCTCCGTCGGGATTGATAGCGATCGCGATGCTTACATCTGCAACGCCGTCAAGTGTCGCCCGCCGGAAAACCGAATGCCGACTGGGGAAGAAATAGCAGCTTGTAAACCCTATCTTCTAGAACAAATTCGCATCGTAAACCCGAAAATTATTTTGTTAACCGGCGCAACTGCTGTACGCAGTTTGCTGAACGAAAAGCGCGGTATTACCAAAATTCGCGGTTTGTGGATGGAGTGGGAAGGACGTTTATCAATGCCCATTCTTCACCCCGCTTATCTGTTGAGAAATCCCTCAAAAGAACGCGGCAGCCCCAAGTGGTTAATGTGGCAAGATATCCAAGCAGTGCGCGCCAAACTCGATGAAATTCGGGGCAACAGTTGATAGTTGATAGTTGATAGTTGATAGTTGATAGTTGATAGTTGATAGTTGATAGTGGACAGTTGACCTTTTTCTTCCCTGTTGCCTGTTCCCTATTCCCTTGTTTGGTGAAAGAACTTAATTTTTCCTTTCACCGTTTAGGTTGGTAACTTACCCAATTACCTATTACCTATTACCTATTACCTATTACCTATTACCTATTACCTATTACC
>ERZ1066127.101-NODE-101-length-57961-cov-17.315546_pt1 | contig 57961 bp, 47 predicted proteins | sample MGYA00382774_ERZ1066127 | MGnify/ENA primary metagenome ERZ1066127 (study PRJEB33369, sample SAMEA5778357) | biofilm metagenome | biome: Industrial cooling water; feature: Water cooling tower basin; material: Biofilm | place: United Arab Emirates | collected...
CTTACTCCGTAAATATCGCAATCTAACTGTATTTTCCTTCTAAACAATGTAGTAGGATGCACTCCCAATTCTCCCAAAATCTGATGAAATACGGCATGGTCTGTAGGAAGGATAATGTTTTCCGCTTGACTACCCAAAAGTGATGCGGTATAGGCAGATACGGTATAGGCAGATACGGTATAGGCAGGAGTGAATTTTTCGGCAAATAATTTGTTCACATAGGTGTACTGTCCTTGCGTATTGACACGAAATACATAGAGATGAGCATTATCCAGCAATGAGGTTAGATATAATCTGCGTGTTCGCTCTTCATGGTATAACGTATCGTAACTTGAGGTTGTTCGCATTAATATCACCCCTAAAATAATGACGACCACAACCAAGAGAATACGTGATAATACTTGCAGAATACGGCTTCTTTGTCCTAACGTCATAAATCCTGCTTCCGTTTTTTGTATGAGATTGTCAGCAACTTCAAGAACAATCTGGCTTTGACGGAGCGCTTCTTGGATAAGCGAGTCTTGAACAGCATCGGGAGGAGAAAACACCACATGATCTCTTTGCAAAAGAACGCCTCGATGCTCGCGTATTCTCTGCATCGTTGCGATATATTTTTTTGTGAGTGCATCAAGCTCATAAGCCACAAACCGCGCTTCGTCAAATTCCGATATATTGCGCGATTCGTCAAGATATATGGAAATTTCCGTGATACGACTTTGAATATCGCGCTCAAGTGATAGGGAAGACTCACGCTTATTTGGTTTCAGGCTTGTGACATCAACGGGAGCACGAAGAATTTGTAAGACCAAACGCTGCGATAACGTACGAATAATACCGGCATGATTGATAATCGTCGAGGCTTTAAACAACGGATCAGAGTACAAATTAACAATCAATTCCAAAAGAGAAGCTATGAACAGCACCAACGCTATACTCATAAAGAAGCGTTTGCGTATCGTCGGAAACCAGCGTAAATATAAATTCATATTGTTCATTCCAAAGTACTCGCGAAATGTAGCGCCCATAACACTTTAGAAATCATGCACGTCAATTTCGCTTGTCATTTTTGGTTATGAAAAAACTCTCGGCAGCACACGTGCCCGATGAAAACACAGCATCCGCACCTTACCTCTTACAGAAGCGTCTTATGAGTGCTAACTCACGTAAATGCCGCGGCGCTTATGATAGTGGTTTGTTCCGGATATTTCGGTAATGGTAAATTGGTCTAATTGCGAACGTAAATCCTGCGTCAAGGCAAATAATTCTTGTGCCGATTGTTTAAGCTGTTCCAAACCTGCGGTAGATTCTGTAATTGCCGACGAAATAGTATCAATCGTACTGGCAACCGCGTCAGTAGAGAGAGACTGTTCATGCAGAGCGGTTGTCGTTTGTGTCACCATCGTCCCTGTTTCTTGTGTTGCTGTGACCAGTGTCTGCAATGCCTTCTCTGCATCATTGGCACGTACAAGACCAGTGCGCATATTTTCTCCCGTACTGTGCATTTGTTGAACTGCCCGTTGGGTATCACGTTGAATTGTTCCAACAGTCTCGGTAATCATTTTGGTTGCTTTTGTTGTTCGCTCGGCAAGTTTTCTAACTTCATCAGCAACAACGGCAAAGCCTTTGCCATGTTCACCGGCGCGTGCTGCTTCAATCGCCGCATTAAGAGCAAGTAAATTTGTTTGGTCAGCTATTTCATCAATAACTGAGGCAATTTCACCAATTTCAGCACTGGAATTTCCCAAATGCCCGATAACATCACCGGCAGCACGAACCGAATCAGCTATTTCTGTCATTAAATCCCCAACTTCTTGCACAACAGTAGAGCCTTCTTCAGCAACTTTACCCGCTTCCTGCATCAGCGAATTCGTTTTGTGTGCGTACTGTGCGGTTTCGCTAAGATTTTTTGACATCTCCTCGACTGTCGAAGCAATTGTAGATATTTGCTGAGTTTGGTCTGTTGCAGCAGACACAACCATTTCGGAAACACTGGCAAAATGCTCGGAAAGGGATGTTGTTGTCTGTATCGTTGCAGCAATTTTCTGCAATAGTTCTTGGATAGAACGAACGGTATAGTTAAAACTATAGAAAATACTAGTGAGATCGCTCGTGAATTCTACCGATGAATCCCCATGTTGCTGGTTTCTACCGAATGCACGAGTATTATTTTCGGTTTGTTCATGGCTTTGAAATTGAGCTATTGTTTCAGCAGGAATTTGTACCGTAACATCACCCGCTGAAAGTCGTCGCATTGCTTCGACCGTTACTTGCACTCCTTGTTCCAAAAGTTGTTGGTGCTTCTGTATCCGTTCGGAATGCTCGCGTTCTTTGGTATGTAGTGTTTCTTGCTCTCGATATAGCAATTCAATGCGCTCACTGTTATAGCGGAGAGTTTGTTGTTCTTGAGCAAGCTGTGCTTCTAAATGGCTCTGTGCATTGGTATTAGTCGTATTTTTGAGGCAAGCCCAAACCAAGACAATATCTTCAAACATCACATATCCCGCATGTTCGACTGGTCGCCAAAGATTGACCTCTCGTGTACAAAAAATGGACATCGGTAATAGATATCCCCGTACAAAGTGGTCTGCAGCAACAACAAGTGTAGCAGTAACAAGAATTTTCCAGTCATCATAAAAGGCAACAAATGCTAACGAAGCAAAAATATGGAAATGTGCTTCAATACGTCCACCGGCAAGAAGGATAAAAATACCGGAAAAGCACATCTGGCTGGCTGCAATGACGTGGCGGGTTATGAATGCGGAAGGATAATTCACTGCAAAAAACAACGAGAGCAAAACCAATGCTCCGCCACCAAATATCGTAATATGCCAGTACAGAGGAATTTCTATGGCAACCCACGTTGATGATGTCCACCATTGCGCGACACAAAAACCCACAACCCATTGTGTTATGAGTAAGATAAGGAAACCTAAATGAACCTGTTGGTAGCGCTGTACTTGGCGGTTATCTATAAAATTACTAGAAGTAGATATCCCTAAGAAACTTGTCATCATAAAAAGGAAATGGTGGTGGTGAAATGACCTGTGGAGAAAGAATAATCACAGCGATAATCATAGCATAGAATTATACTAATTCGTTGGCAGTTTTTGTGGTGTCGGTATTGGGCGGTTATCCGCAATGCTGAGAGCGTAACACATACCAAACAAATGGATATGCAGCAACATTACGATAATCTAGGGGAAAGGGAGGATTTGGGCAACGATAAATCCGTGAATGGGAGGATTATGTTGTTCAATGGCAATAGATTAGTTCCGCAAATAAAGATACCATTACAAGTTATCTGCTAATACAGAAAGCAACCCTTCTTTTTTGTAACGGCTTACCTTCACCATTGTCCCATTAACCAAGGTGACGCTACCGTCGCCATGGTCATTGTATTCTATGGTTTTGATTTTCTTAGCATTCACAAGAGCCGAACGATGAACACGGACAAAGATACGAGGATCTAAATGTGCTTCGGCATTTCGTAAGCTATCTCGGAACAGATAGGTGTGTTGTTCAAGATGAATTTCAATATAGGATTCTGCTGAACTGATCCAAAGTATTTCGTCGGCAGCAATGATAATATCACGCTTGCCCGAACGCAATGACAATTGCTGCCAATACCGCGGAGGAGTTTCATTTGTTTGTGGGATAGCGTGAGTATGAGGATAGGCAGCAACAAGCAACTGGTCGTATAAGGCTTTTTGTTCGCGGTATAGAAGCCGTTCTAAAGCACGCTCCAATGCTTCCTCAAATCGGCTTATGGTAAAAGGTTTTAATAAATAATCAACCGCTCGCACGTCAAAAGCACTCAGCGCATGTTTTTCAGATGCGGTAACAAAAACAATTACTGGAATTTTGTTCGTTGTAGCTTGAAGAGCGCTAATTACCTGAAAACCATTCATTGCAGGCATTTGAACATCAACAATCAAAATATCCACATCATTTTTATCCATAAACTCTAAGGCTTCTGCACCATTGCGTGCTTCGGAGATGATAAACTGAATTTGTTTTGAGGCTTGTCGATATTGTTCGCGAACATATTCTAAGGTCATTACAAGAAGTTGTCGTGACAATTCTTCATCGTCAACAACGAGAATAGTGTAGATTTGGAAATTGCTCTCGCTAGAGGAGTTCAGCGCATGTGCTACGTAGTTTTGACTCATAAATACGTTCCATTCAATACAAAAAGTAGCATAGCTACACTTCGCATAGAGCTACTTTGTTATCTGCTGCAAGTATGGTCTAAAGTGATACGTGAGATTAGCCTGAAAAAGAGCGCTTGAAGGCAGCTGTTAAAGAGGGCATCAGTACTGATTCGGTGATACAAAAGACCAAAATTTTAAGAACAATTTAATATTGTTATCAGATTCTTTTCAAGAAAAAATGTATGCACATAGGAGAAAAAAATAGATAAATGGGAGAAAATGACGGAGAATCAGGGAATTACAACAATAATTCGCCTCCAGACGCAACGCAAAAACTCGATATGGATAATCCTCATTACCTTTTTATGCCATCGGCAGAGGTGTTTGGTCGAACTGGTATCGTATGCTCCACACCATGATTATGCCCGCTACTTGTGTTGCCGCCACGCAATTGCCGCTCCGAATCCAGCAAAAACCCGCCACTTGCCACGACTTTTTCTCCCTCAGAAAGTCCCGACAAAACCTGCACTTTGCCGTCAAACTTCATACCCGTCGTTACAGATCGCGCCTCAAATTTGTTCGCTTCACCCTGTACCTGCACCCATACAACACTTTGTTTACCTGTTACCAAAACGGCATCTTCCGGCACGGTCAAGCCTGTTCCTGCATCCAGCGAGAATAGCGTTTCGGTGTACATCCCGGGGCGCAGCCTTCCATACGGATTTGGCGTTTCAATGCGAACTTTCACCGTGCGCGATTCTGCATTGACAACAGGATAAATAAATGTTACACGCCCGTTAAAAGTTTCGTTGGGGTAGGTTTGTATCCGCAACGATACTTTTTGTCCGACACGCACGGCTGCTACGTCGGCTTCGTAGAGTTCCGCAAGATTCCAGAGTGCCGAGAGGTCAGCAACGTCAAATAGCGGTGCACCAAGATTTACAAACATTCCTTCCACAATCTTTTTCTCAATAACTGTACCGCCGGAAGGCGCATACACAGTCGTTGTCATCGGTGCTTCGTGCGTTCGTTCCAGTATTTCTACTTGTTCTTCTGTCATTCCCATAATCATCAGCCGCCGTTTTGATTTCTCCATGAGTTTCAAACCCGCTCCACCACTTAAACTTGCGAGCTGCCCATTTTTTACTGCGAGAATAAACTCATTTTGTGCTTGCATAAGTTCGGGGCTGTGGAGTTCAAACAGCGCTTGCCCTTTGCGAATAGTCATACCCGTTTGACCAATATAGAGTTTTTCAATGCGACCGCCGACACGAGCTGTGATACTACGTCTGTTTTGTTCCACAAAGTCTAATGTCCCGACCGCATTCACTACGCGGCGAATAGGCTCCTTCACAACTATTGCTGTCTGTACATCAGCAAGGATGCGGCTTTGACCGAGAACATTTAATTCGCCCATTCTGTGTTCTTCGTGAGAGTTGTCCTTATGCGTATGACCTTCGTGTGAATGTTCCGAACCTTCTTCTGCATATTCTTTTGCTTCGGGGCTGTTTTCTGGCACTAAATCCATCTGACAAATGGGACAAATCCCTTCTTTGTCCGACGTTACGTTAGGGTGCATCGGGCAAATGTATTTTACAGGCTTTGCTGCCGTTGCAGTGGAATCTTTATGTTCGGCGTGTTGTGCGCTTTTTTGCGAACATGACACAAGGAGCATCAGTATTGCTACAAGGAAGTATTTCATAGTGGTAAAAATTGGAGTGCGGAAATTTATTTCCGCATTGGGAATGAATGATGATTTGTCGGCGGAATAAATTCCGCACTCCGGTTATTTTATCGTTTCGCCAAAAAGAAAGAAGTATTTCATAGTGGTAAAAATTGGAGTGCGGAAATTTATTTCCGCATTGGGAATGAATGATTTTTCGGCGGAATAAATTCCGCACTCCGGTTATTTTATCGTTTCACCAAAAAGAAATTCGAGTTGTGCAAGAGCAAGAAGATACTGTTCACGCGCCATCAGCACATCATCGCGCTTCATGAGTAACATACGCTCTGTGTCCAGAAGGACGCTAACGCTTGTTTGTCCCGTTTGCAAGCCCACAAGCTGGGCATCAAGCGTCCGTTCATAGAGTGGAATGATGGTACTTTCAAGGATTTCTGCGGTTTGTGCCGCCGTTTGCATTTTTTGAACCTGCTCCTCAATTTGTGCAGAGAGCATGAGCGTCATATTTTCGCGTTCCAGCGTTTGTGCTTGTGTAAGGGCGGTGAGTTCTTGAGATTTGGCTGTATATTTAGCAGACGACCACGGCGCGAAGGGCAGGGTGATTTGTGCCATGAGGCTGTACATCCAGTCCGTACGATTCATTTCACCGCTTGGGACTCCATGTGGATTAGAGAGCATTTCGCGTAGTACGGGCGAATTTGCCGTAAGCGTCATTCCTTGAGGCATCCGCATTATCATTCCTTGCAGCATCACATCCGGCGTGGCTTCTTTTTCGGTGGAAAGCCGCTCCGCTTCGGTCATGGCAATCATACTCGTCATACGACGGAGCGTTGGATTTGAAGCCGCAAGCGATTGAAGGTGTTCACGCATCTTTGCTTCCGTAAAATCTCGTTTTGCAAGGACAGGCGTGATGCTTAAAGAAGCAGCATCGGTGCGCCCCAGAAGCGCAGCCAGCATCGCCAATGCGGTTTTGCGTTCATTGCCAAGAGTTTTCTGTTTAAGCAGAGCAAGGGATTTTTCCGCTTGCAGACGTAACACCTCAGCATAGGAAAAGCGTCCAGACTGCACTTGCGAAGCGGCTACTTCTTGCGAACGCTCCAGAACAGTCGCCGTACTAACGTAAACCTCAATTTGTCGGTCGATGCGCCAGAGCATTGTGTATGCGGTCGTGATGTCAGCACGGAGTTTTGCGGCAAATTCTTGCATTCGGTTGTGTTCGTTTTTAACTCGCGCTCGCTCCATATCTTGCATTGCATCAAGTTTACCTCCAAGCATAAACATCTGTGAAGCGTAAAAATTGTTTGACAATGCGCCATTCACGAAGTTGAAATTGCCAACTTGAACCTGCTCGACGGCAACGCCCGCTTGAGGGGGCGGGAGCGCACCTACGGCATCAATGCGATGCTCGGCGGCTCGGACGGTGAAAGAGTATGCGCGAAGTTGCGGGTTATTCCGCATTGCTTCCGAAAGTAAGGAATCAAGCGGCTGTGCGCGAAGTGCGGAATTTATTCCGCAAAATACAACTAAGGAGAAAAGCGAAATAAATTTCGCACTCCAATTAGAAATCATCATTTTCAGCTTCCTCAAGTTTGTGTTCAATTTGGTGTTGCTCGTGCAAATGAAACCGTGAATTCAGAGGCTTAAAACGTATGCCCCAAACCAATAAAAAAGAGATTGTCCTCCCGTGAAAACCCGTAATCAAATGAAATAACGGTAGATTGATTCCAGATGATTCTGCCACCAAGACCAAGCGAGGTTTTGACGTTGGTAAAATTGAGGTCTTGCCAACGGTCTCGCACCGTACCGGCATCAAAAAACGGAACAACACCGAAACCAAATTGCTGTTCACCGATTTTTATTTCTGCCAGCAACACTCTCAGTTCAGCATTGACAAACCATAGCGACCGCGCTAAGAACCTGTTTGCTCGATACCCGCGTAACGATTGCCTGCCACCCAAAGCGTTGATGCTTCCGTCAGGCGACCACTGGTCTTGAAACTCGAAAAAAGGCGCGTTGTCGCCAAAAATGTTCCCGATGCCAACGCGTCCCGCCAGCACTGTTCTTGGACCGATAGGAAGTTTTTGATATGCCCGCCCCTGAAGAAAAAGTTTGTTGAAGGCGAATTGCGAACCAATAATCGGATTGGAAAATTCATTCGCAATTTCAAAATAATACCCTTCCGTTGGGTCGGGTTCAAAATTTCGTGTGTCGTAGATAAGGGCGGTTTGAAAAATCGAAACCCAACCGCCATTAAAACCTGTCAGTAAACCTTGTTCATTCTCTCTTTTGAGCAAAGAGAACCCGTTTGGTGCATTGGTCGTTTGCCCGGTTGCCGGATTGAGTGCTTCTGCGTCAAGACCTTCAAATGTTGCATAGCTCAGATGCTGAATCTCGTAGCCCGCCATAATCCGCCACCCGTTTTTACCAAGCGAATAATCAGCTTTCAGGTTCAACATAAATTCCGTTTCCCGAAAACGATTGGAAAGTGCATCGGTAACAAGAGCGGCTTCACCTACCACACCTGCACGTAATGTTTTTCTGGCGCGGTCGTATTCCTGATAAGTCGTATAGGTTTGTCCGCCTGACGGGGTAGAGGGAAGTCTGAGCGGATCAAGGGTTTTTTCTGTCAATCCGAAATAGAGATTGGCAGGATTTTGTTGTGCTTTGAAATCAATTTTAAATCGCCACGGTGTTCCTTGGAAATAGGGAATATCAAGCGATAACACGAGTTCTCGGGCATTGGATGTGTAGTATGCAGCATTTGCCTTGAGTTTGGCAAAATAAGGCGTGTAGGCAAAAAACGGGTCGGTCCGTTCACCATTCCAAAAAATATTGCTCCGAATGCCAAACCCAAAACCAGTAACGGGGTCAGCAGAAAAGTCCGGTATGGCAGTAAAAAACGTCCCCTCGCGCTTTTTGGCGAGGTCGGCATCGGACATTTTTCTTGACCGCACAAAGGCGAGGCTGTCTGTCTCTTGAGCCGCAATATCTTGAGCCAAAATATCGGGCAGAGAAAGAAGAAAAAATGCCAGTAAAACTGCTATACTGAAAACCGCTATACTGTGTGGCAAATGTCGTCGGGTCATAAATGTTGTATAAAAATGAGTGGTTGTAAAACTGCGGTCAAATACCGACCGCGAGTAAATAATTGGAATCAATGAGTGCAATTCAATAAGCGTTGTACGGCTGGATTGCGTTTGCGTTACATTCTTAATGACTCATCCAACCCGCCATTTTCGAGACTTTCAGCGTTCCTTTTTTCAAGGCACGTTCTTTCATTATTACGAACAATACGGGCGTTACCACAAGCACGTGGACGGCGGAAGTCAGCAAGCCGCCAATCATCGGCGCAGTAAGCGGTTTCATCACGTCTGCGCCCGTGCCGCTTGCCCACATCACGGGAACAAGCCCAATCATTGCCGTTAGCACAGTCATCAGCTTCGGACGCAGACGCAGTACCGAGCCTTCAACCGCCGCTTCGTGAATATCATCATTGGTAAGTTCTGCCCGTTCACCACGTTGCACCGCCAGTAACCGTTTATCCAATGCCTCGTGCAGATAGACCACCATGACGACACCTGTTTCCACCGCCACGCCGTAGAGCGCGATAAAACCGACCCATACGGCAATCGAAAAATTGTAGCCCAGCGCGTAAATCATGTACATTCCGCCAATGAGTGCAAACGGAACGGACAGCATAACCACGCCCGCTTCGACGTAATCATGCAGCGTGAAATAGAGCAAAACAAAAATGATAAGGAACACCACCGGCATAATAATTTTGATAGTGCGGTCGGCGCGGATTTTATGTTCGTACTGACCACTCCATTCCACCGAATAGCCCGCAGGAAGTTTTAGTTTTTCCGTAATTGCTTTTTGAGCATCTTCCACAACGCCCCCCATGTCGCGTCCGCGAGCATTCATAAACACCACAGCCCGCAGTGAGCCGTGTTCGCTGTTTATCATGGATGGTCCTTGCACAACACGAATATCCGCGAGATAGGAAAGCGGCACGAATGTTTGCGAAGCAGATTGCCCGCTTGAAAGCAAAGAAGAAGAATAGTCTGCCCCCGAAGACGCACCGTTACTCACTTCCCGAACAGGAGTTGCGGAATTCATTCCGCCTGCGCTTCCCATTCCACCGCTCATACCAGTGTTTGCGCTCGCACTCATTCCACCAACCGCACCACTGCTTGCATTCATACTCGAAGCACCTGCGCCACGCGCAGCAATCGGTACAATCAAACGCTGCAATTCTTCAATACTTTCGCGGTTCTCCCGTGCAAAGCGCATCCGCATGGGGAAACGCATCCGCCCATCCAAAATCACGCTCAGGTTTTGTCCGCCGATGGCAGTTTCGATGATGTCCTGCACATCGGCGATTTTTACGCCATACCGCGCTGCCGCTTCGCGCTTGATGCTAATGTCTAAGTAATACCCGTTTTGTGCGCGGTCGGCGACTACATCCGCCGCACCCGGCACGGTTTTCAAGATTTCTTCCGCTTTCACGGCATACTGTTCTAATGTATCCAGATTATCGCCGTAAATTTTGAAACCAATGTCCGTGCGAACGCCTGTGGAGAGCATATTGATGCGATTGATAATCGGCTGCGTCCAACCATTGCGCACGCCCGGGATTTGCAGCTTTTTATCCAATTCCGCGATGATGTCTTTTTTTCTTAGTCCCGGTCGCCATTCTTCCTTTGGTTTTAACATGATAATCGTTTCAATCATGCTCACCGGAGCATTATCCGTCGCAGTTTCGGCGCGTCCTGCTTTGCCCAGAACGTGTGCCACCTCCGGTACGGTCTTGATGATACGGTCTTGTTCCTGCAAAATGCGGTTTACTTCCGGCGTGGAAGCGTTGGGCAGCGTAACGGGCATATACAACAGCGAACCCTCGTCCAGAGGGGGCATAAATTCTGACCCCGTTGCAAGAATCATCGGAATTGTGGCGGCAAGCGCAAGCAGGTTTATCGCAATCGTGGTTTTGCGCCATTTCAAGACCCAATGAATGATGGGCTTGTAAAGGCGTTTGAAAAAGCGTGTGAGGAAGTTTGCATCTTCGGGCTTGAAATTGCCGCGCATAAGCATCGTCATCAGCACGGGAATAAGCGTGATAACGACGATTGCCGAAGCAAAGAGGGCAAAGGTTTTCGTGAAGGCAAGTGGCTTGAAGAGCTTTCCTTCTTGCCCCGTAAGCAAAAACACGGGCAAAAACGAGACGAGAATAATGAGGTCGCTAAAGAAAATCGCCCGCCCGACTTGTTTGGCGGAATCAATCGAGATGCGCTTGTATTCTTCCGCCGTCAGATGCCCTTTTTCTTCGATTGCATGAGCAATATTGCGGTAGGAATTTTCCACGAGAACAATGGAGGAATCCACAATCACGCCGACAGCGAGAATAATGCCTCCCAAACTCATAATGTTGGACGTAATGCCAAAAGCGTACATCAAAATAAACGACATCAGTACCGCAATCGGCAATTCAATAATGATGCGAATGATGCTGCGCCAATGCAGGAGAAAAATTCCCACGATAATCGAAACAACGATAGCGGCTTCGATGAGGGCGCGTTCCAATGTGCCGACGGCAGCTTCAATCAAGGTCGAACGGTCGTAGGAAGCTGATATTTCGACACCTTCAGGCAGTCCGGGCTGAATGTTGTTGATTTTTTGTTTCACGCGCTCAATCACCTCACGGGCGTTTTCACCGCTTCGCATCACGATAATCCCGCCAACTGCTTCGCCCTTACCGTCTCTATCCATCGTGCCGCGCCGAATGTCGCCGCCAAGCTGCACCGCGGCAATATTTTTTATCATAATCGGAACGCCATTCGATGCGGTACGGATGACGGTATTTTCAATGTCCTGCTTCGATGTGATGTACCCTTGCCCACGCACAAAGTACTCCGCATCGCTGATTTCAAGCAATTTCCCGCCGACTTCGTTATTGCTGCGTTGGAGTGAGCCGACCACTTCCGTAACGCTGAGATTGTACGCACGAAGCTGTGCGGGGTTAATATCCACCTGATACTGCCGAACAAAGCCGCCAATACTTGCTACTTCGGCAACGCCTTCGACCGCCGCAAGTTTGTAGCGCACGTACCAATCCTGCACGGCGCGGAGTGTTCCGGCATCATACAGTTTTTTGCTATCCTTACTTTCGAGCGTGTACCAAAACACGTGTCCTACGCCTGTGCCGTCGGGTCCAAGCGTGGGGGTAACGCCTGCGGGGAGTTTTGCTTGAATGACGTTCAACCGCTCCAATACGCGGTTACGTGAGAAATACAAGTCTGTATTGTCTTCAAAGATGATGAACACAAAGGACATTCCGAACATCGAAGAAGCGCGTACCGCCTTGACCTGCGGCAATCCCTGAAGATTGGAAACGATAGGGTAGGTAACTTGATTTTCGACGACTTCAGGCGAACGCCCCATCCATTCGGTAAAGACAATGACTTGATTTTCCGACAAATCGGGAATGGCATCTACGGGAAGTCGAATAACAGCATAGATACCGGCTCCTGTAATCAAGAGGTAAGCAAGCAGCACGAGAAAACGATTTTTCGCGCTCCATTCGATGATGGCTTCAATCATAGTGTTTTGGTTTTTGGAGTGTGGAATTTATTCCGCGACAATGATACTGGCGGAATAAATTCCGCACTCCGATTTGTTGTTATCGTACTACGAGTTTGCCGCGCAGCATATTCATTCCGCACGTAAACTCGAAGGCACCTGCTTTGGTCGGCAGAATGTCTATCGCCGTTGTTTCAAACGCGGGCAAATCACGCCGCAGTTTGAACTCGCTGAATACAAGTTCTTCCGAACAGCTTGACGTTTCATCACGGTAGAATTTCAGACGCACGGGTTTTCCTTGTTCTACTTCGATAATGTCCGGCGAATAACCACCTTTGACGGTGATAGCGACTTCCTGAATGTCGGAATCATTCAGTGCTGCGGCTTGCGCGGTGCGTTTTCCAAAAAAGAAATACCAGACCACAAAAACGGCTAAACCAATACCGCCAAGTGTTACGAAAATTTGAGATGTATCCATAGTTGTTATTGATAGGAGTGCGGAAATTCATTTCCGCACTGGGTTAGGAAGGGCGGAATTAAAATTCCGCACTCCGTTGAATATTTTATATTCTTACCGTTTTCAGGCGCAGAGCATTCGTCAGCACCGACACCGAACTCATTGCCATTGCCGCCGCCGCTATCATCGGGCTGAGAAGCCATTCAGTGAAGGGGTAGAGCAGCCCCGCAGCAAGCGGAATGCCCAACACATTGTAAACAAAGGCAAAAAAGAGATTTTGCTTGATATTTGCCATCGTGCGCCGTGAGAGGTCTATACCACGAACAACATCCCGAAGGTCGCTTCGCATCAGTGTTATCGAAGCGGCTTCCATCGCAATATCTGTACCTGCTCCAATCGCAATCCCGACATCTGCTTGAGCAAGCGCGGGCGCGTCGTTGATGCCATCGCCAACCATTGCAACTGTTTTACCTTCGGCTTGAAGTTGCTTCACAACATTGGTTTTTTCATGGGGTAAAACGTTAGCAAATATGCGCTTAATACCGACCTGTGTGGCGATTGCTTCTGCCGTTTGGCGGTTGTCACCCGTGAGCATCACCACTTCAATTCCTCGTTTCTGCATTGCCTGAACAGCCTCGCGTGAAGTCTCGCGCACAGTGTCGGCAACACCTATCACCGCTATTGGCGAACCGTTTACCGCCATTATCATTGTTGTTTTTGATTCCGCAAGCAGACGTGAAGCGGTTTTGCTTATGTCATCAGTAATATGAATGCCGTGTTGTTCCAATAGTTTCAGATTGCCGATAAGCACTTTCTTGCCCGCAACGATGCCAACAGTGCCTTTGCCTTCAACGGCTGTAAAGTTTTCAACGGGAAGCAACGATGTTTGCGGTGCAGATTGTATTGCATATTGCACAATCGCCGAAGCAAGCGGATGCTCAGAATGATGCTCTAGCGAAGCGGCATAGTGGAGAACGTCTTTGCGCTTTATTGTGTCATCAATCAAAATAAAATCCGTTACCACAGGCTCGCCTTTGGTAAGCGTTCCCGTTTTGTCCAGCACGACGGCTGAGATTTGATGCGCCTTTTCCAAACTTTCGGCGTTGCGAATGAGGATGCCATTTTCAGCACCTTTTCCCGTGCCGACCATGATTGCCGTCGGTGTAGCAAGTCCCAGCGCACACGGGCAAGCAATAATCAAAACCGCAACAAAGTTCACAAGGGCGAAAGGCAAACGTGTTTCGGCGGGCATGGCGTTGAACCAGACAACAAAGGTCAGAATCGAAATCACGACCACCGTAGGCACAAACACGCTACTGATGGTATCCGCAAGCCGTTGAATCGGAGCTTTGGAGCCTTGCGCTTCTTCCACGAGCCGTACAATCTGCGCCAGCGCGGTATCTGCACCAACTTTGGTTGCACGAAAGGTAAAGCGTCCTGATTTATTCACTGTGCCGCCAAAGACCGTCGCGCCCACGCTTTTTTCAACGGGCAAACTTTCGCCTGTGAGCATGGATTCGTCCACTGATGAAACGCCTTTAAGGATTTCACCATCGGTCGCAATTTTTTCACCCGGACGTACAGCAACAACGTCGCCCACAAGAACTTGTTCAATCGGAACTTCCTGTTCGCTGCCGTCACGCAGCACCCGCGCCGTTTTCGCTTGCAAACCAATCAGTTTTTTGATAGCGGCAGAGGTTTGACCTTTTGCCCGCGCCTCCAGCACTTTGCCAAGCAAAATAAGCGCGATAATTGTCGCCGTTGTGTCGTAATAGACTTCTGCCTTCATACCGTGCTGCTCGAAAAGTGCGGGCATAACCGTCGCAACAACGCTGTACACAAACGCTGCCCCCGTGCCAACCGCGATAAGTGTGTCCATATTGGCAGTGCGATGCAAAAAGGTGTTGTACGCCGAAACGTAGTATTCGCGCCCGCTATACAACAGTACGGACAATGTGAGCGCAAGTAAGATAAAGTTGAGTGCTTGCATTCCGATTGTTTCATGGATAAAATGCTCCACGCTTGGAACGAGCATCGTCATCGAAAGCGGCATAATAACTGCCGCCAGTGCAACAGCAACAATGAATCGCCGCTTGAGTTCGGTGTATTCCGCGATTTTGCGAGTTTCGGTTGCTTCGGCTTGTTGTGCTCGATTTTGGTCATGTTTTAATTCGCGTGCGCCATAGCCTGCATTTTCTACCGCAGTAGTCAGGTTAGCAATGTTTACGACGGAAGGCACAAACTCGACCGTCGCTTTTTCGCTAGCAAGATTTACCGCTGCCCGCTTCACACCATGCGTTTGAGATAGAGTATCTTCGACAAATGCAGCGCACGAAGCGCAGTGCATACCTGTTATTTCGAGCGTCGCCGTAGCGTGTTCTTGGTTTGTGGTCATGGTTCTTCTCCGAAAATGTACCGTTTAGGGTTAGAGTGCGGAATTTATTTCGCAACGGCACAGGTTGAAGCATCGTTACTTATGTCGTCTTTCGAGCGGAATGAATTCCGCACTCCATTGTTGTCAGGCAAAAGAACGTATTTGCCTTTGGCGACGTTGGCAAGGATAGCGTTCATCACATCGGTTTCAATGTGTTTCGACATGGTGATTTCCACACGGGAATAGGGCTGAAGCTCCGTTTTGACGTTGGTCACGCCCTCAATACCGCTCAAAACCCGGGAAACAGTACGTTCGCAGCCGGAACACGTCATACCGGGAATGGCAAAAGAATGTGTCATGATTGATTTTCCTCAAAAGTGGTAGAATGAAATGTACACTTCAAAAATACCAATTCACATAGCGCTCGGCGTTACAGATAAGCGGAAAAGAGTTACAGAATTTTTTGTTTGGATGTTTTTTCGTTCTTGGGTGTTTTTTCGCTCTTCCCAACATGGTCGAGAGCCGTGCGGGATTTGTGGCGAAGTGCCTTAAACGCGCTTGGCGGCATTCCCACGACCTCTTTGAATTGTGCTGAAACGTGAGCAGTGCTGCTATATCCCAGGCGATAGGCAATTTCACTCAAGGTAAGTTCGTCATACGTGAGCAATTCTTTCACGCGCTCAATTTTCTGCAAAATCACATACCGCTCAATCGTGATTGCTTCAACAGAAGAAAAAATATGGCTCAGATATTCGTAGTCCTTGCCGATTGTACGAGCGATATACGCAGATATGCGTTCAGTCATCGTTTCTAATGCACTGGAATGGACAAGTTGGATAATTGCTGTTTTGATATGTTCGACCGTATGAGCCACGTTATTCTCCAACAGCTCAAATCCTTGCGTCTCCAAACGGGCGCGGATTTCATTGCGATTGACGTTACCTTCGATAACAGCCTCGCCAAGCGTTACGCTGTGAACATCAAGCCCTGCACAGCGCAGTTCCTCGCTCACCGTTTTTATGCATCGAGCGCAAACCATGTTTTTGATGTAGAGTGTTTCCATATAATTACCTCGTTTTGAAAACGAAAGACCACGTAAGTTTTTCCCATGTAAAGGTGACTGCTCCCTCGTTTGCAGAGATAGTTGTAATGCTAAATTGTAGCTCTTCTTGTAGAGATCCACGTGTTTGAGGGAGAACCTTAAAGCGCAGAACATCAAGTTTTTCATCGTAATCATCGGTTAAGTGTTGGTCAAAGTTTTTGTTGAGAATGACGGTCCATTCTTTTTTATCAGGGATGGTAAAAAGTGCATATTTACCAGCTTTCACGATCGTATCGCCAATCATGACATCACTACTAAATTGTACTGACGTTGCATCGTGACCACCCGTCACCCACACCGTACCAAAACTCACTAAACCTCCCCAAATCACTCTCCCTCGGACACGCGGTGAAGAATAGTCAATTATGACAGTATTATTACCAATTGCACCATTTGCCGCCATGCGTGGGCTTTTCGGGGATTTGGCAGGTGGTGTGCTATCGGCAATCATTCGGTTACTTTCTGACCGAACGCTTTTTATATCTTTGTTCGATTCGCCAAATGTGCTTGCGTTCAAAAGCGTTATACCGACAAGAACAACGGCAACCAAACTTAAAACGTTGCGCACGTTGAAAGTATGCGTTGTCATGGCTGTTTCGCAGCAAGGTTTCATAATAGTTTCCTTTGAAAAGTAAAAAGTGAGGAGTACGAACGGAAGTTCGTACTTGAAGTGATACATACTTGGATGCAAAAAATACGCGGCGAACCGCATGGAAGGTGTCGCTAAGAACACTCCATCGGTTGGAAGAACAACATGAGGGCTTAAATCAGAAGGGAACGGAACAGGACAGGGATGTCCGAACTTCGATATGGGGGAGAATGCTCAGTGTGGGCAATAGTGTGAACGGGCTGTTGTGGCGGTGTTGCAAGAAGAAACGGGTGCATTGCCACAAGCAGCGTTGCCACAAGGTCAGACTGTACGACAGAAGATTCAAGGAGGAACGTACACTCAAGTTTGCTAACGGTCAGTTCATCATGGCAACAATCCTTTGCACAGGAGGAGTTTCCTTCTTCATTATCGGTCTCATCATGGTTGCAGGCGCATTGTTGTGATGTTCCAATTGAAACAGTATCAAGCGTCCCGCCGCAAAAATGGTACACAACGGGAATGCCGCTTGTAGCAACAAGCAGATGTGCAATAAGTAGAATAGTTGATATTTTAAAAAGGAATTGCATGATGCTTAGCAACATACAAAAAAAAGTTGTAGTTGCCAATAGCCACTCGAATTCAAAAAATTAAAAAAGCCCGTAAACCTAGTGCTTACGGGCTTTTTAAGTGTCGGACTGGCGGGATTTGAACCCACGACCCCTACTACCCCAAAGTAGTGCGCTACCGGGCTGCGCTACAGTCCGCTTGTGTCAAGCGACACAGATTTACAATTTATCGTTTTTTCTGATAATCACCAACGATTTTTCATTTGATGCCAAAAATTCGTCGTAGCGCGGTCTTGCTGTCCGGCGCTGCTCGGAAATAATCCCAAAGCATAACAAATCCTGTTATCAGCAGCACTAATAAGCCAAAACCGAACAGTAAATTAAGAACTTCTCCCGCTTCGCCGATAATCTCTCCAGTATGTAAGCGTAAGAGTAAGTTTTTCTGCGGTTTTTGTGCTTTGAGAATTGTACCGTCCATCCCGATAACGTAATTTTTACGGTCTTCACCTCCGGCTTGGATAAGCAGACGCGGCTTTTCTCCTTCGACATCAATCCGAACACGCTCTATCTGCACGTTTGGGTTTGCCGCATACACCGCTGCTAAACCCTTATTAAGTGCTGCTGTCCAATCGCTTGGTAAACCTTGTGCCAGATTTGCAGTTTGCTGAGGGCGCTCCTCCTCTTCTTCGAGAAATTCCCGAATGTGAAGCATAATGCCCGTAACAGTGATGAGTGTGAGAAAAATGCCAATGGCAAAAGAAAGACTACGATGAAAACGACGCATGGATAAAGAAAAAATATGTGATGTAATGATACGTTTTTTGAAGGCTTGATTTTACGAAAAAAATACATTCTCCAATAAGGGACAGAGCCTCAATGTACAAGGCTTATTCTACAAGAATAGAGTCATCAGCAATAATATTGCCAATGAGAAAATAGGTGTCCATTTTGCCTTTACCTTTGATGTCAATTGCTCCACGATGTTCAAATTGGTAGATATTCTTTAGTCGTTCATAGACTGTTTCGGAACAATGAATTTTACCGGGCTGCCCGTGTGACTCCATGCGGCTGGCGATATTGACTGTATCACCCCAAAGATCATATACAAACTTTCGTGTGCCGATAATACCAGCAACAACAGGTCCGGAATGGATACCAATTCGCATGGAAATTGGATAGCCCGTTTCGGCAACAAATCGCTTGAGTTCATTGTGCATCGCAAATGCAAAAGCTGCTGCCTGCAAAGCGTGGTCTTTGCGGGGAGTGGGGATACCGGCGGCAAGCATGTAACTATCGCCGATAGTTTTTATTTTTTCAATCGGATAATAGTCAAGAAGCCTATCAAAACGTGAAAAAAGGGTGTTGAGCAATTTGACAATCGTTGTTGCCGAAACAAGCGATGCGAGATTGGTAAAGCCTACGATGTCAGTAAAAACGACAGTTGCATCTTCAAAAAAATCTGCAATATTGTCTTCCCCTTCTTTAAGACGTGCGGCAATATCAGGCGGAAGAATATTAAGCAGCAAGTTGTCTGCTTTTGATTGTTCACTACCAAGATTGATATTCAGTTGATTGATTTCTTCCAACGATTCGCGCAAACGCTCATTCTTTTCTTGTAGTTCGGCATTCGCACGCTCGATAATTTCCGATTGTGTTGCCAGTTCACTTTTTGCATTCATCAATTTCCGTTGTGCCACATCACCAATGCGAGTTAGTTTTCCCGCTTGTCGTACAAGGTTTTCATACCGTTCACCTAACGAACGATATTCATGTAGCAATTCTTCAAACGTTAGATCAGTACTATTGATTGTCCGATGAAATTGCTCTAACGTTTCTAATTCACTTTTGAACATCTCCGCTACATTATCCGTCGCTGACGAACCAAATACCGAGGATACGGCTGGTATGGTATGAGCCGGATGTGCCGTTGTATGAGGTTTCATAGTTATTAGAAGGCAATATGCGAGGAGTATATATGGGAGAATTCTACAAGAAATGTTTTGTGCAAAGCATTTTTTTCAGACGTGGTTCGGTATGTGCTTTTAATCCGAATACGGTGCAAAAATACATTTCAAATCTAAACCGTCGCACAATTCTTTGCCGCTTTCCAGCATGTCGTCATCGTGTTCATCATACCACCATGTAACTTCAACCGCACCACCACTCGTGTAGTGATAACTTTGCAGCATATCCAGAATATCCAAGAGACATTTTGAGGAGCTGGTGTTAAAATATGGCATACGAAAATGAACTGTTAAAAAGCGCTTTTGTGTCGTCATAAAATCATTGATCCATTGAAAAACCGGCTGAAAGAACTCAACAGAATTTTCTGGATAAGACTCCCCTGCAATTTCCAAAAAGCCATCTTCTACACGTGTAGAGATTGCCGGAGTTGTTGTTGTTTTTGTGAGCAAAATATCATTCATAACCTTAATGCGAAATTATCCTAAAGTATCCAAACGGAAACGTCAAGTGCGTTATTTCACACCTATGCAACATACAGTTTGGTTTCGGTGGCAAGAATATTCTTATCAGTGATGCAAATCTTATACGTGACCGCCACAATTATCAAGAGACAAGATTATAACAGAGTACTGATTTACTGCTGTTCTATATCGGCAAGTGCTTCTTCGGCAGCGAGTTGTTTGGCAACTTTTTGATTTTTGCCACTTGCTGTATATTCTGTACCATCGGGAAGCGTGATTTTACAATAAACAACGGGCACATGCGATGCACCTTCTGTCCAAACTTCGGTGATTAAATTTGCACCGTATTGCTTTTGCACCACCTCGACAAGTTTTGTCAGTGCGTTGACCGTATTCTGCGAGATTTGGGTTGTCCATTCTTGCAACAATATTTTTTGTTCTTCAATCGAAAGTACTGCAAATGCTTTCCGCAAAGCATCAAGTGATGATAATGTTTTTGTCGTAGGCTTTGCGAAATGCTTTTCCGCCGTCGCTGATTGTACAGCAACGGTAGTCGCTCCAGATTTCTTTGCTTGTGTACGAGATTTTGTGCTTGCCGGTTTTACTGAAGTCGAAGCAATCGTTGTTTTTTTTGTCGGCATACGTACGATAAAAAAATTGAGATGATGTAATGAAAGACTTTTTGAGATGATGTAATGAAAGACTTTATTGTGTCAATTATTTCCCGGCAGGTACCTTTGGCGTTAGTACATTATTTCTTCTACATAAGTATTTTTCCAAAGAAATCTGCGGTTTACATCAAGAAGACTTCTTAACAGACGCAGAAAGCATGAACAAAGAACAGGTATCATTGAGTGATTGCAGTGCAAATTCAAGAGGCAAATCTGCTCGTCTGGCAATATCTAAAAAACCCAGCCCCGCACCCTTACTTAGTCCGCGGGGTTCACGGCGCTGTTCTGTGTATCGAAACTTGAGTTCTTCTTTTGTCAAGAAGCGAAGAGACTCGCATTGCAAGCGAACACGATCTACATCGTCATTAAGAATCTGATTGACCGAACTGATACAGTATGTGGTGGGAGTTTCGCTGATAACCAAAAGTCCAATGCCACATTCTTTACCGTGTTCATCGAGTTCTTTTTCAGCAGAATAGAACATAACATTTTGTGCCAGTTCCACAAAAATAGCAAAAATTTTTTTCGTCAGTACCGTTCGCTCTGAGATAGAATCCACACCCTCCATTGCAATTTTGCCACGAAGTGTTTGTCCGATTTCAACAATAATCGGCTGAGCAAATGTACCTTTGAATGACATAAGAATTTTTTTCTCTGTCATTTGACGATACTGGTAAGCGAGTGTTTCAAAATTCACGATATGCGCGGAGTGTTTGGTCAAATCTGTTCAGCAAGTAAAGCAATATATCAAGCAAGCAAATTTTTCATGCGAAAAGACCTCGGACTATACATTGCAACACAATTTACTGAGGAAATATCATTCCAACAACCTCTATTATTTTCTTGGAATTCAAGCCTAAGGAAGGCAACCTTAGCGCATTCATAAACTATCTCCCCATTTCTTTTATACCCCCGGTCTCTTATGCCTCCGGGATATGCTGACTTGGTGAGAACTCAAAGTAAGTATGTTAAGGCGCAACATTCTCCCCGGGTAAAATACGAAGCGGCTTATGAGCCAAAAGGCGTGCGCCACGAGCCGGTAAATGGAAATGAACACTTGTACCTTCTTTTTCAACCGATTCTACGATAATTTCCCCTTCGTGCGCCCGCACAATATACTGCATAATCATCGTTCCCAAACCTGAGCCGCCCGTACCTTCAAATGTTGTGAAACCCTTTTGCATCATTTTTCGGAGCACAGCGTTATTCATCCCGCGTCCGTTGTCGTGTACAGTAAAGCGCACTTGCCCCGAATCCGTATGCAATTGCGCCATCATCGTAATTATCCCACTGTTATCATACAAGCCACGTTTTATACCATTTTCAACAGCATTTCGCAAGGCACGTTCCAATTGCTGCTGGGCACACATGAACACCACATGCTGTGCTTCGATATAAAAAGCAACATTGGGATACAAAGTTTTATCAAACTCTTTACAAACATTAAGGCAAATTTCAGCGGCATTGGCTTGTTTCATTTCCAGTTGCTCTGCTTTTCCGATAGTAATAATGTCCTTAATACGCTGTTGTACCAACCGTGCTTGATACACAATACTTTTACCTTCGGGTATGCCGTTTTCGCTAAGTTTTTCGGCATTGAGACGGATAGCAGCAAGATTTGTTTGTAAATCATGTCCTAATTGCGCCCAACTGCCTAATTTTTTCTTTCCTAATTCTTCAGTAATATCTTTGCCAATAAATATCATACCTCGAGCAGCACCACCAAAACGGGTTTGCATAGGAAGCGCAGAAAACAAATAATCATGCGGCTCAGTCCCTTCGATACTCTCCGGTGCGGGGCGACGAAAGGTAATCGTTGTTTGCGCAGAACGCCGATTTTTTCCCGCCTCGCGTACGAACGCTGCTAAAACGCGCGTTGCATCGTCGGTGCAATAAAACTGAAACAAACGCCGCATAGGGGCTTCAAGTGCAATCCCCAATAAACTCCGTGCAGAATCATTAACGGTTAGCAATTTTCCTTCGTTATCAGTAATAAGCATGGCATCTGCTCCAGGCGCACCGAAAAGTGTTGTCAACAAACGGTTTTGATACCGTTGTATATTCAACAGCAACATAATGATACTAATGATACCGACAACCGCCAAATAAATCCAGACATCGCGCACAAGATTCGTCAGCCACCAAAGCGGCATTTCTTCACGCTGGATAAGGACATAATCACGTCCGATATGCGCGACGTGTAAAGTTCGGGCAGAATTTCCGACAATGGAAAATTCTTGTTGCAAAGCGGTATTCGTAGCAATCCGCAAAGCAGATGTATTCGACATCATTCCCAGTGGTTTACCGTCAAATCCCATAATGACCAGTGCATTACCAAAAAGACAAAATAGTTCATCATCCGCCATCGTGACGGCGATTGGTGCAATCAGGCGCTCAGGAAATGTCCAAAGATTATCGCTGAAAGATTTTTCGCCCGTCAGCGGCAGACGAACTGCTGTCCAAATAAGGCGATTATTCACATTGTCGTTGGCAATGGCAAAAATTGAAAAGCGCGACTGTTCCTCCGCAAATGCCAAACACTCAATCTTTGCGGCAATGCCTGTGGACATAGGCTGTGCGCCCATTTTGAGAATAGTAATATATGCTTGCGAACCTCGCTCAGTACAAGCTGCTACGGAATAATTGCTCACACGTCGCAAAATGGTGCGTTGCTGCACATCCAGCGATTGCATCCATAGTTCTTTTCCGTTCACCGAGAGCAATATCACTTCTTTGCGTAAGCCCGACTCCTGTAAAATTGCCACAGCGGGGTCATTCGTATCGCGGGTGTAAGGATTGAGCGTGAGAGCATCCCGCACGGAGTATTCTGCGCAATATCGCACCGGCGGCGTTGTGATGCGAAGTGATCCCGATAACGAATCGTCGCGTATCAGTGTGGAATCCACTACCTGCTGCCGACGATGAGAATTACGCCAATCTACCCAATACAAATAATTCCCAATAGTCAAAGCAAATGCTTCTCCACCGGCAATCCTCAAAAGACGCACGGCAGATTCTCCGGCAAACGATTCAGAATGCAAGATATTGAGCAGTGTTGCATGGGAAGGCGGTTGCGTCGAAAATGTTGCCGCCGATGACAATAACTGTGTGGGGAATGGTAAAGCGTGCAGAGTTTTGATGCCCAAATCTACACCAATTTCGGCTACAAAGAGTGTATCAAGGCGCTCCAACAGCACAACACACGCTGAATCACGCCCTTCCACGGCTGCAAAGACTGATGCCCCGCCGAGCGTCCCTTTGCGGAGATTTAACCGTTCCGCACCTTGCCAGAGAGCCGCAACATCAGATGCAGCCACGCCATAAGCACGGGATTTGAACTCAAAAAAGAGCGGTTCTGCGCCAAGTTGCTGTCGGAAGACAATCTCTGAGCCGCGTATTTCCTGTATTTGCGTTAAACGATACGGATACGCCCGCGAGTCAGTTGCAAAGCGCTCCTGTGCGAATAACGGCGGACAAGTCATGCACAGACAAAGCCACAGGCTTAATCTTGAAAGCATTATTGCGAAAACAGAGCGAAAAAAAATCATACCATGTGTATAAAAACCATTGCGCAGGGACAAGTTCCGTATAAGACAAATTCAAGGTAGCATTTACCGTTCCTCAATTTGACAAGCAGCATACGCTTCAATACCTTCACCAGAGCCGACAAAACCGAGTTTTTCACTTGTTGTGGCTTTCAGAGAAACACGTTTGAGCGGCAAACCGCAGGCTTCGGCGATACGTTCCCGCATAGCTGCTTTATACGGAAGAATTTTCGGGCGCTCCAAAACCAGCGTACAATCTATGTTTATCAGTACGTACCCTTCATTGCCCAGCAGCGTCATCACACGCTTCAAAAGCTCTATGCTGGAAATACCGCGATATTGTGCATCGGTATCGGGGAAATGTTCGCCAATATCACCCAAGCCGGCAGCACCTAAAAGAGCATCGCACAAAGCATGAAGCAATACATCGCCGTCACTGTGTGCAACCGTGCCAAACGAAGAAGGAATTTCAACACCACCTAAAATGAGGCTTTCGCCTTCGGCAAGCCGATGAATATCATAACCGAAACCAACCATGAACAGAAGAAAAAAGTGAAACAACGTGAATTCAAGTACGAAGAACATTACCTAAAAGCCCTCTTCCACACTCACACAAGGGCAAGACAACGCACTAATGCTTTCGCTCAAACCGCAACACACGAATATCATTTGACAAATACGTTTTCATTAAGAAAATGCCTTGTGTCTGAAGAGGGAATGTATCGGCAACCATATATTTGCGGTAACGCGAAGGGAAAACGCTGTCATGCACTTGGGTAAAATCTTGTTCAATACGCTTCACAATTTGCTCCGTAGCGCCTGTTTTATGCGAAAGAACAAGCCACAATCGCTCACGACCACTTGCCAAGGGTGCATAAAACCGTTCAATCGTTGCCGGCGTAACAGCAAACCGCTCCGGTGGTAATGCTTGGAAGGGAATATCTTTGCGCTTGGTGTAATAGGTACAATTATGCACGCAATACCAATCATGAACAAAAACAGCGTCATTGCTGGTTGCTTGAGTATCAATATATTGAACAGCCTCTTTCCAAGTCTCCTTTTCGAGGCTGTTCCAGTCATTACGATTGTCTCGCCACGCAATAACGCACAGCCCCAATAAACTCACCATCACGAAACCCCGCATCCAGCCTACTCGCCAATCAAAAGCATCCAATCCTTTTGCCGCCAACAATAAAAACGCAGGCAACGCCGGAATCGTGTATTTCACGTAGTAAATGGGCTTCGTGATATAGGAAAGTGCAAATGGGAGAAAAATAGGTGCAAGCATCCACAGCACAAGGAGTGCCAAGCGATAATCCCACCAAAATTCCGCAGCAAATAACGTTTCTCTGTGCCGTACAGCAGAAAATGAATCATCGAAATCAGATGCCAAGTGTTTCCTGAGACGAATCAACGTAATAATGCACAAAGGAATGAGAATAAACGCCGCCGAAAGCGAACCGGCGTATTCAATGAACGTTTCGACAAGTGTCCAAAACGTAGGTTGTTCTATCCAAAACCCCTTTTGAACTGTACGTATCTGCCAGTACAAGATATTCAACCAAGGAGCAATAATGATCAGTAGCAGTGCCTGCAAAGCATACCATGATTGCCAAAGGCGCTTCCAAACGTCCTTTCTGGCGATGATAAAACTCGCCACGAGGATATTTTGGGCAGCAATGACAAAAAAAGCAAAAAAATGAGAATACAAAACAAGTGTTGTTGTCAGAAAATACAACAAAAGCGTCTTCCATGATGCAGAAAGGAATACCTTCCAAGATGTATTTCCTTGACCTGCGCTCTCCTTTTCGGCAGAATCAAATAGCTTCAAATATCGCACAAAACCTATCATTCCGGCAACAACGACTAAAACCAGATAGGAGTAATTTCGCGCTTCTTGGGCGTAATGAATGTGAAAGTGTGATACAGCAAGTAATAAAGCGGCATACAGACCAATACGCTGCGATACAAAAAGATCGCGCCCCAAAATATACATAAGCGGAATCGTCAGCACGGCACAAACAGCCGAAAAGCTCCGCAGACCAATTTCACTTGTTCCAAAAACCAGAGACCAATAATGCAGCAGCGCATAATACACAGGTGGATGCACATCTGACGGCGCATTCGCAATAATCATCGAGAGACTGGTCATTGCTTGCCGATAAGAATAAATTTCGTCAACCCACAACGATTCCGTTCCTATATCTACAAATCGCAATACAGTCCCCGCAAGGATAATACCCGCAAGAATAAGAAGAACAAACGGGCGCGACAGTAATTCGCGTGCCGTTGAGGTAGCGTTGGCAGTTTGAGCGTTTGAGTGCATTGAAGAAGCGTGAATCACGGAAATGTGTTGTGAACGAAGTATATTTGAAGAAGTGTATTGTGAAGAATCTTGAAAAAACCTGCGTCATTTACATAACTCTACAATTTCTGCATTGCAAACACGCACAAGGTCTTGCGGAGCAAGAAGAACCTGCATTCCGCGTTTACCCGGACTAATGCTGATGCGGTCAAACAGTTCTGCGGTTTCATCCAAAAACGTCGGGAAATTTTTCTTCATTCCGATTGGCGAACATCCGCCACGAATGTAGCCTGTCAGCGGCAATAATTCTTTCATCGGCAGCATTGCACACGATTTATTACCAGTAACACGGGCAGTCTGCTTCAAATCAAGTTCAGCATTACCCGGGATAACGGCAACAAAGTATTTATGCGTATCTCCGGTAAGAACAAGCGTTTTGAAGACCTGTTCGGGCGGCAACGCAATTTTGTGTGCCACCGTTACGGCATCCAGTTCTTCCTCATTCACGGTATATTCGCGTATTTCATATGCAATTCCGTGTTGGTCGAGAATGCGGCAAGCATTAGTTTTAGTCATGGTTTCGATAGCATACAATACAATAGAAAACAAGAGATTGAGCAAAATACTTCACGAAAATACACAAGCCGGAAGGATTTTTCGCGTTTTTTTCGAGAAGGTAGTAGATTCGGAGTAGTGCAATTCAGAAACTTTTTGTAAGTTCCTCGTCTGCTATTCTCTCTGCCTCAAAGACGTAAGAATATTCTTTTTGAACTCTCATTTTTTGAATTATGGCACAATACGATGCTTTTGACGATGATGATCTCGACATTGAAGAAGACACGCAGAAAGACCGTTATTTGACCTTTCGGATTGCCGCCGAAGAATATGGCATTGAAATACGCCATATTACGGAGATCATCGGTGTCCAAAAAATTACGGAAGTTCCGGATACACCGGCTTATCTCAAAGGAGTGATCAACTTGCGCGGAAAAATTATTCCGGTCGTTGATGTGCGATTGCGCTTTGGAATGGAGGAACTCGCCCATAGCGACCGCACGTGTATTGTGGTGGTGGATGTTAATGGCACGTCTATCGGACTCATTGTTGACGAAGTATTAGAAGTTGTCAATATCAGCGAGGAAAACGTTTCCGAACCGCCTCGCACCAATAAAGGTACAAGCAGTCGGTATATTCAAGGTATGGGAAAAATTGGCGAAAGCGTAAAAATTCTTCTTAATATCGAACGCTTTTTAAGCGAGGACGAACTCGCTTCTGTTCAACAGATTGCCTAATAGAAATATCGTATAAAGTCGGTGCAAAAAAGCCTTGCAAGTTATTTATTTGCAAGGCTTTAATAGTATAAAGTAGTACGCCCGACAGGACTCGAACCTGTTGCCCACAGCTTAGAAGGCTGTTGCTCTATCCAGATGAGCTACGGGCGCAAAAAGAACATTAATGTTTTATACATCGATTGCAAAATTACGCGACGTACCGCTAAGAAACAAGTTTTTTCATTCTGTCATCATCGTTTCAAAAAAAAAATCTTGGACAATTATAGCGCATCCTGTATATTTGAAATCTGTCTTGATTTTGACAGACACCACGAAACAAAACGTTCTTCAGCATTTTACGTCGGTTTTAGACAATTCGTTTGACGATTCAGGTCAAGTCCCGTGCGGCTGCGACAAGCCCAACCCCGTCAGGTCCGGAAGGAAGCAGCGGTCAGTTTGCTCTCAGCGCGATGCGGTCAGCTTGACCTTTTTTTATGCCTCTTTTTTATGCCTTTTTGCCCAGCCTGCGTCGTTCCTGCCTGTTTTTTTTGTACATTTGTATTGTTCAGTTACGATATTTGATGTACACCGTGCTTGTTTAGCACATTTTCTCCACTATGAAAAAAGAAATTCTCATTAACGCTGCACAAAGCGAAATTCGTGTTGCTATTACCGAAAATGGTCGGTTAGCGGAATTATTTTGGGAGCTTCCCGAAAAAGAACGCCACGTCGGGAATATCTATCTTGGGCGTGTCGAACGTATTGTACAAGGCATGAATGCTGCTTTTGTTGATATTGGCGAAAATCAAGATGCTTTCCTCCATTTTTCCGATGCTGGCGAACTTGATGCCGATGACGATGATGACGATGATAACGACGCAGAGGATGACGACGACACACGACCACAGCGAACACCGCGCACTGTGGCGCAAAGTTCCAAATCACCAACCCTCAAATCGCCGACTCAAACCCTCCAATCTCAAGAATCGGACGAGGATATTTCGGATATGGCTGCTATCGCTTTACGCCGCAAAGCCTCTCCTGCTGCGGCTGCGAATGCACAAATGCCGACATTTTTTACGCGCCGCGTTGGGGAAGTAACGATCAGCCTCGAAGTCGGACAGCTTGTCATGGTACAGGTTACACGTGAAGCCTATGGTACAAAAGGACTGCGCGTTACGACCAAAATTTCCCTTCCCGGTCGGTATCTCGTGCTTTTGCCGTTTAGTAATTCTATCGGTGTCTCCAAGAAAATTTGGGATTTCAAAGAGCGTAAACGCCTGAGAGCAATGGCAAAATCTATCTTGCCCGACGATATTGGCTGTATTGTGCGCACGGAAGCTGCCGAACACGATGACGCAACGCTCCGCAAAGATTTGAGTGATTTGCTGGCAAAGTGGCAACGTATCGAAGAGCAAGTCAAATCTCTCGAAGAGCCGGAGCCAATGCTGCTCCATAATGACGTAAGCCTCGCACGAGCATTGGTGCGGGATTTACTAACAGCCGATGTCAGCCATGTTGTCGTTGATTCCGAACAATTATATCACGATTTACGAGAATACGCCGAGTGGGCTGCACCGCTGCTTGCGCATAAGGTCAAATGGTATGCCGCCAAAGAACCTATCTTCGAGGCATTCACCCTCACACAAGAAATAGAGCGCTCAACAGCCCGTAGTGTGCCGCTTGCCTATGGTGGATATCTAGTTTGGGATTATACTGAAGCAATGACCGTTGTGGATGTTAATAGCGGACGTTTTGCCGCCGACCGCGACCAAGAAGTTAATGCCTTACGCACCAATATCGAAGCCGCACGCGAAGTGGCACGGCAAATTCGATTGCGTGATATTGGCGGAATGATTGTGGTGGATTGTATTGATATGACGCAAGAGCAGAATCGTCGCCGTGTAGTCGAAGAACTCTATCGCGCTACCCGCGCTGACCGCGCTCAAGTTACCGTCTATCCTATCACACAACTCGGCTTGTTGCAAATGACGCGCAAGCGTGTCCGGCAGAATATTTTGCAGGTTGTTAATGAAACCTGCCCGACGTGCAACGGTGCGGGAATGATACAATCTGTTTCGACAGTTGTCAGTGAAATAGAGCGGTGGTTGCGCCGCTTTGCGACTGTTACACGACACATCCAAACACCCGCAAAACCCGGCACAAAGCCCCACGGCAAACCCTTACCCGGACAGCAGCACATCCCTCTCACACCCAAAAGCACACGTGAGTTTACTCTCATTCTCAAAGTACATCCACGAGTGGCGCAGGAGCTTGCTGCCGGTACACTCTCAAAACTGCATCGTCTTATGCTGCGTTTCTTTGTGAAAATTCGTTTAGAACAAGACGAACACTTGCGACACGAAGAATTTCGCTTTTTCTCTGTACGCAAACAGCGTGATATTACAGCGGATTATTGAGAATCTTTTTGGTTATCAGCGTTTATTGAAGTAAAACGGCTTGTACTTTCTTCGATATTGAACCCTCAGTTTATTTGATTCTTCCTACACTCACCATGCACGATACTATTATCATCGGCGGCGGTCTCGCGGGATTGTCGGCAGCATTGGAACTTACTAAGCGGAATTGCTCATGGTTGCTCTTGGAATCGGCAGAGCGGCTTGGAGGGCGCGTCGCTACTGATGAATATGAGGATTTTTTGTTGGACAAAGGCTTTCAAATTCTTTTAGATGCTTATCCCGAAGCCCGTCAAATCTTGGATTACGGCGAATTAAATTTGCGTCCGTTTCATGCCGGTGCACGTATTTGGATGGGGAGCCGCTTTACAACTATTTCCAATCCTCTGGAACACCCCCAACATCTTCTTTCAACGCTCTTTTCTCCGGTCGGCAGTCTCACAGACAAATTCGCTATTTTAACGCTCCGCTCCATGTTGGAACGCAGCACCCTCGACGATATTTTTGAACGACGCGAACGCACGACACACGAGTATTTACGGGATTTCGGGTTTAGTGAGCGTATGATGCAACACTTTTTTACGCCGTTTTTGGGTGGTGTGTTTTTAGATAATAAATTAGACACTTCCAGCCGGATGTTTGAATTTGTATTCAAAATGTTTGCTTCAGGTAAAGCAACACTGCCTGCGGCAGGCATGGGGCGCATTCCCCGTCAATTGGCATCCCGCTTGAACAGCAGCAATATCCGATTGCAAACACACGTGACATCATTGGAACAGGCTTCCCCAAACAGCGTAACGGTGAGGCTTTCCGATGGTCAAACGCTTCAAGCAAAAACCGTTCTTATCGCAACAAACTGGCAAACGGCTTCGCACCTTGTTTCGACGCTCCAAGCCCCTCGCCCATCACTTGCCATTCCTAAAAGCCGAGCCACGACGTGTTTATACTTTGCCGCTCCGAAAGCACCATTTCGTGAGCCTTTGTTGATTTTGAACGGTACAGGGCGCGGATTAGTCAATACCGTTTGTGTACCAAGCAATCTTGCGCCGCTCTATGCGCCGGAAGGTCAAGCCTTGATTTCCGTTAGTATTGTCGGTTCATCGAAAACCGACGAAGAAACGCTGAATGATGCGGTATTGAAGGAAATGCGTGTTTGGTTTGGTGCTGATGTGCAATCGTGGCGGCATCTCCAAACATATCGCATTGACCATGCCTTGCCCGACCAAACGCCACCCGCACTCACTCCGCCGGAGCGCTCTTTGCGGCTTACCGAGACTATCTTTGTAGCGGGAGATTACCGCTATACGGCTTCTATTCAAGGCGCAATGCTCTCCGGACGACGTGCCGCAGAGCAAATCGCCTCCACGCTTGCATAAACACGCATGAATGACGAGCAGCAGTATCCCCTTTGGCAAAGTCGGCTTCGAGAACGCCTTTTTGAACAGCCTTATCCTTTGTGGATAGACGAAGAAGGTATTCTTCCGGCTGCTTCGCTTTGGTATCTGATGCGTGAACGCCTGGAAACTCTCCGTCAGCATCGTCTTCGTGCCGGAGACCGCGTGCTCATTGCTCTGCCCCCGAACCGAGAATTTCTTGCTTGGATGTTTGCTGCTCTTTGGCAAGGCTGCACCGTAGCACTTGCACCGCCTTACGCTGATGTCGAAACCCTTCGACAATTTTTGGATACTTCCTTGGCTGTAAGTGCAAACGGTGTCAAGACTACTTCAAACCAACAATTCCCTCCAACACCGGACACTTCTTTTCTGCTTGCCAGCTCCGGTACAAGTTCTGCACCGCGCTTTATCGCATTATCGGCAGAGAATGTTTTCAGTGTAATTGATTCGCATTTGCCCCATCTGCATCTTACCGATGTACGCAATACCGATACACGCAGTACGGATACACAAGATACTGATGCGCAGCTTACGACACCGGAACATCATTACAGTGCAGCGCGGGTGCTATCGCTTCTGCCTCTTCATCATGCGTTCGGCTTGGTTATTGATTTTTTCACGGCATTTTTTGCCGGAGCAGAAATTGTTCGTGATGCGTCGAACGGGCGCGATACAGCACACATCCTTACCGTGGTAAACACGCACCGCATTACTCATTGTAGCATGGTGCCGCTTTTGGCGCAGCGCTTGGCTGCAAGCGAAGAAGGACTCAGGATGCTTCAGACCTTGCAAGGCGGTGTTATCGGTGGAGCTCCTGCTAGCCGCGCCCTTGCACAGATACTCGCCAAAACGCAATTGCGCGTGGGATATGGACAAACCGAAGCAGCACCCGGAATTACCTTAGGGCAAGCGGGCGTGTGGTGTGAAGGGTACATCGGTATGCCGCTCGGATGCGAAACCCGCATTAATGCTGAGGGTATTTTAGAATTTCGAGGAACAAATGCGTATCGCGGTATTTGGACAGAGCGAGGATTAGTGCGCCGTCATCAAGCAGACCTTACTTTGTCGGATACTTCTCTTCACCATTCGGCACAGGAAGAATGGATACCGACAAATGATTATGTCCGACCAAGCAATGACGACGATGGTGTCTCCGGCGGCTACGTATTTGTCGGTCGTGCTGACGATAATTTCAAACTGTCCAATGGGCGCTTTATTCCTGCCCCGCATTGGGAGGCATTGCTCAAACATCGGATTCCTGCATTGGTACATTGTACCAACCTTATGATCTGCACACTCGACGGAAAAACCTGCACAGTGGTAATACAAGTATTCCCCTCCGCCACACCACCTCCAAGCGAGAATCTACGGCACGCCATTGCGGAAATTCTGGATATCTCGCCGGAAATTATTGGTACAATCACATACCTCAACGAAAAAGACTGGCACTACACTCCCAAAGGGAGCACCGACCGCCGCGCAATGGAACTGTATTTGCGAGCGAGCACATCGTTTGTAGAGAGCACTGAATAAGCAGTCAGTTTTTATCAGATGTCATGTCTATTTTTCTATCAGCACTCGCTGGACAGTCTGTTCACCCTGAGTAGTGGTCAGCACCAGCAAATACATTCCGGCAGAATGCCGCGCAAGATTGAGAAAAAGATGATGCTCTCCGGCTTGAAAATTCTGTCCGCTTTGGAGCGTTTCGAGGTGCAAGCCGCGAATATCATGTAAAGCAGCCGTAACTGTTCGTGGTGCCGTGAGAACAAACCGTGTCGTAACGTCATTCTGTGCCGGATTGGGAGATAGACTCTTCACACTCAACGCACCGGAGCAAGAACGCCATGTTTCCAGAAAAGGTTTACCGGCAATGATTTGTTCTACTTCTTCGCGCTCCTCACGAGTAGGAATTTCACAGAGCGAGGAGTATTTTTGGGCAGCTGCTAACTCGCGTTCTAGCGGAATGCGGTAGCGGTCGGGGAGGGCTTGCACAAGAGTAGAAGTGATACTACACCAAAGTATGAGATAATGTTCCTCACGCTGAACTTTTACTCCAAGCAATCGCCTTGTAGGAATAGAGTCTTTTATTTGTTGTAATTTTATTGCACGTTGAGCAGCAAAAGCAGAATCCCTCAATTGGCGCTGTTTAGCAGGATTTTCAATGTACAATCGGCGCAACTGCTTTTCAGCACTATCGGATTCTTCTTTTGTTCGTGCATTTTCTATCCGTAATTGCAAACTATCTGCTTTTGATTCATCGGTAAATGTAAATGAAGGCATAGCTTCACCTGACTTTCCTTTTCGACTAAACCATTCTTTGCCGGTTGTCGTACGAACAAATATGACCTCAAACACCGGAACAGTTGATTGCAAAAGGGGTTGAAGCAAAAAGCGATTTTGCTCAAGAATATACTCTTCATAGAGTACATCAGCCTCTACGAATTTTGCTAAAGCTACATCCATAGCTTGAGTATTTGCTTTGTGTTGTTTCCTGATACTATTCAAACGTTCTTCATTCCATTGATTACGGGGTACATTACGGAAAAATTGCAGGTCAGGATCACGCATTTCTGCTTGAAATATAGAGTCAGCAAGTTGTTTGAAACGTTGATATGGCTTACCTAAAGCGGCTGCTACCCATAACGGCTCCGCTAGTTTCGGCAATACTGCAATCATATCCAGTCGTAAAGTGGTGTCTTTTTTTATGAGAGCGCGGGAGCTTGGCAACAATGAAGCTGCAAAGGTTTCCAATCCGGTTGCAGCACGTTTTCTGGCTTGAAAAATTCCGCCCAGGCTATCAACAACAATGCCAAGTCGTGCAAGTTCAATGTCATTTAACTCAAGAATTCGCAGACCTTCTACTGTGCTATTAGGTAAATTATCCACTCTAGGTGTTGATACCGAGTTTTGAGTAAGCATTTGTTTAGACCGTATAGCCTTTGAGGCATATTCGATTTGTCGGGAAAGATTGGTCGGTTTTGACTTGTTCTCCTGCGTGAACTGTTTGGAGATGTTTGCCGATGCTTGGTGTTCACGAGAAGTAGGCTGTTGATTGAGCAGAGCTACAATAAGTAGCATTGCAGAAATAATGATTGAGGACACTATCATAACTTTTCGTGTGAAATATCGTTGAAAGAACAATGCACGTCCCGCTTGATGACCCGCCACGCCCTGCGTTGAGGCAGAATGTTCCTTACCAACGATGTTCCGGATTTCATCATCGGCAAGAAGGTCCTTGCGCTCACGCAAAGCCTTAAAGATCTCATCAAGTCTTGTTTGGTCGGCATTGTGTGGTTGTTGGGATTGCATGATGTTAGGCGATGTTTTGAGCAATTTTGGTAAACTGTTTAGGTCATATCCTGTCGGGCGCTTTCTTCAGTGTCCGGCGGGTGTGCAGCGAACTATCCGCTAAATGGGTCGTTTAGCATCCTGCGCAATTTTTCCCGCCCGCGCACAACACGCTGTTTCACAGCCGAAAGCCCATCACCTTGCATTGCAGCAATTTCTTGGAGCGTATAGCCAACAACATCCGATAAAATCACCGCTTCACGCTGTTTGAACGGCAATCGCGAAAGCATATCGTAAAGAAGCTGGATATCGGTAGCCGCATCGGGCGCGGAAAGCGTATGTTCATCAGGAATCGTGGTAAAGCCGTCTTCGGGGTGGTTATCGTCGTCGTCGAAAAAACGGCGTGGTGATTGTAGCCAGCCACGAAAACGCTCGCGGCGTTCTTTTCGGTACACTAAACGCCGTGCTATGGTCATAATCCATGACAAAAAAGCATCCGGCGCTACAAGAGTATCAAATTCTTGAAAAGCAATAGCAATGGTCTCGCTCATGATGTCGCGGGCATCATCTTCATTTCTCTCGAGCGCAGCAATAAAGCGCGAAAGCGAGCTTTTTACAGGTAAAAGCAACGCAAGGAAATGCTCATCTCGCTCTTGGGCTTCGGGCTTGGTAGAGGATGACGAGTTGCTGATTGGTCGGGTATGCAATGATGATGCTGTCAATACAAGTTCCATCAATTCAAAAGAAATACCGAAATACAACGTTTAAGCAGGAAGAGCCACAAGGCAGTAGAAAAGTTACATAGCGAGATAAAAAAATATAAAACCGCATCAACACCTTGAATATGCAGTATTGATGCGGTCTTTATCAAAAGTATGCTATTATACGGTATATTTCCGTATGCTTTGTATCATCGGCAAAGCAGCGAAAAACAGCACACCACTCACAATAAATGCCCATTCCATACCCCATGCGGCAGCTACCCAACCGCATACAATCGGTGCTATCAATCCACCCACCAGTGTCGCGCTGGAAGCAAGCCCCATTATTCCGCCATTACGCTCCGAAGGCACGTATTTACTCAGCGCAGCATACAGCGTCGGGATAGCTGCTCCGGCAAAAATACCGATAATAAAACGAAGCGGAAATATCCATTCATAACGAGGAATGAAGGCTTGTAGCATTGTAGCAAGACCTATCCAAGGTAATACACGTATCATGACATAGGCGAAACCACGCTTGTCGTGAAGCCGTCCCCAGCGTGGAGCAAAAAATACCATCAGCAATCCGACCATACCGACAGCCGCACCCGTAATAGTCGCCAACAGTCCCGCCGGTGCACCCTTTTGCTCAATGAAGTAGGCAAGAATAGAAGGGGTAAAATTCATTGCAGCTTGAATGAAAACCAACGAAAATAGTAGTCCTCTTAGTAGTGGCATTTTCCATGCAAACTGCAGAGTATCCCGTAAAGCCGGAGGCTCTTTGCCGCTTGCGGCATGAGGAACATCCTGCACATATAAGACGACCACAATACCACTGAGAAAACACAATGCTGCGACCATTGCAAACAAACTTCTCACACCAAACGCATCAGCAATAGCGCCGCCGATAAGCGGTCCAATCACCGTTCCGGCGGAAATGGCTGTTTGGATAACACTAATAGCCCATCCACGCTTGTGTTCAGGCGTTCCCGTGCTGACCAGTGAAATTGCTGCCGGAATAAAACCGCTCACGCCACCTTGAAACAAGCGCAAAAGAAAAAGTTGCCAGACATTTTGCGCAAATCCCATTAAAAACATTGCCAATGTTAGTCCGAAAATTGCCCGCGCAACCATTAGTTTCCGCCCATACTTATCGCCAAGCGCCCCCCAAATTGGAACTGTAACGATAGAAAACATAAACGCCCCTGCATAGACAAGCCCTGTCCAACGCTGTGCTTCGGCGAAATCCGTTACACCAAGTGCGCGGACATACAAGGGTAAAAACGGCAGGCAAGCATTCATGCCGACCATAGCAATAAATGATGCTATCCAGAGAACATTGACATTACGCCGCCAAAGGGCTGGCTCAGATGTGGTAAGCGGTGTGGTAAGTGGGGACGAAGCAGGGGGAATCACAACATTCAAAGAAAGTGGAACCTTTAGTCTCTGCAAAATTACGAAGAATTACCGAGACTGTTTCGAGAAAAAGCGAGGATTCCATGCGCGCGTCACAAAAGCACTATTTCAGACGGAAATTTTCCCAGAGACACCTAGGTAAATCTCACCATTTCTCACTTCCAATGTTTTACCAGCCAAACAACGCAATAAATTAGCAAACCAACCATACCGCCGACTAATGTTCCGTTGATACGAATAAATTGCAAATCGCGTCCGATGTACAGTTCAACACGGTCGGACATCGTGTCTGCATCCCACTTTTTCACGGTATCGCTGATAATAGCGGTGATTTCGCTTTTGCGATTGATAATGATACTAAGCAAAATATCTCGAATCCATGTATTGATGCGGTTTCGCACCTGCTCGTCATGCAACAGTGCTTGCGAGAGTGATTGCAGGCTGCCATAAATTTGCTGTCGGATGTTTGAATCAGGGCGCTCCGCGTCAGCAATGATGCGGTATTTCACATCTGCCCATAGCGAAGAAAAATACTGCCGGACAACAGGGTTTTCCAACAAATCTTCTTTCAACGCCTCAATTTTTTCCTGATACTCGTCTGAATGCCGCAGATTATAAATAAAATTTTGCACAGCAACATTGAACTTCTGCCGTAACTCGTGATCGGTATCCAAATTTACTTCCCGCAAAGTCTGTTCGGCTTTAGAAATAATAGTATCGTAAATGCGATTATCCACAAATTTGGGAACGTACCAAGGGCTTTCCGCCTCAATTTTCCGGCGAATAAAATCTTTGTTGTCGTTCAGAACCCGCTCGGCAAGTTTCAGGGCTTCATCCAACAAGAACTGATGGCGGTTGTTCGCCGTCATTGCCGAGAGAACATTACCGGCAATCGGCGCAACTTCTAGGGCGCGAACCCGTGTGGCAATATTTTCCTCCAAAAAACGCTGCACATCGTCGTGTTTCAGCGCATTCAAAAACTCCGGGATAACCACCGTTACGCGATGAGCCAGTTCTTCGGCATTCTCCGGTGCAGAAAGCCATGATGCTATGCGGTGGGGAATGTCCATCGTTTCGAGTTTTCCGGCAATCACTTCCGGCGTGAGAAAATTATTTTGCACAAAGTTCCCTAAACTCGCTCCGATGCGGTCTTTGTTCTTGCGGATGATTGCGGTATGGGGAATCGGCACGTTCAGAGGATGCCGAAAAAGCGCCGTTACCGCAAACCAATCCGCCAAAGCGCCTACCATGGCGGCTTCGGCAAATGCTCTAACAAAAGCCGCCCATGAATACTGCTCTTCTAACGCCAATGCCACTCCAAAAAGACACACCATACCCAGCAGTAAGCCGGTGGCAAACTGCTTCATTCGCGCAAGGTCGCGCCGCATTTCTGCTTCATTGGCGATGGGGAGGTTCATTTGGCGGGAGAAGGGATATTGTGGAAAATATCATTGACGGTAATCTGCAAATCAGGAATAACAGGCGCGGCAGAACACGACATATCGTCCGAACAGACCGTAATATGATTTGTGTCCCGAAATATCCATACTTGGCGCATTTGCGGATAGATATGCCAAACAATCTCTACGCCTGCACGTAAGTATTCATGCACTTTGAGCAATGTGCGCTCTCCGGCATCATATGCAGAAATAATCTCAACAACAAAACGGGGAATAATGCGCGACTGTGCCGCGAGGTTGATTTCATCGGCTGTGTAGAAAGAAATATCCGGCACCCGTACTTGTTTTTCCGTAGTCCGGCAAGCAAACTCTGTGTAGAAGTCTCCTCCGGTTTGAAATGACTGGGTTTGTCGGAGTGCCTGTTTCAAATTACGAACCAGAGGAAATTCTTCAGGTTTTATCATCTGTTGTTTCTCCAAAATTCCGTCATTCCATTCATATTTGAAGCCGTCCTCCGGTTTCCAGTTCATATACGACGCAAGCGACATTTTGCGCCCCTTGGTGCGGTGCTCTACCAGCGACACAATAGGGACGTGTTGGCGACGATGTATTTGTTGTGAATGTGTCATAATGTTACCTTACATCCAGAGAATTACCAAAGTCCTAATTGTCGCCCTACAATATAGACATTACCTGCTCCGGTAATAATTCCGGCAAATCCAATAACAACCTGCCAGAACTGCGATACTTTCTGTGCTTCCAAACTCTCTTTTTGCAATTGCAAACTTCTTTCCTGAATCTCCGCCGAAACCCGCTTCAATGCTAAATCCGAGTTAGCATCGGGTACACGCGGCACGTAAATTTGGTCGCCTGCTTCAAGTGTGAGGGTTGTACCTTTTGCCGCACCTGTGCTAATGCGGGGTTCGAGCCATTGACGATTTTTTGCTTTGATAACGCGCACTCTTGCTGTATCGGCATTAGGAGCATAATTTCCGGCAATGTTCAAATACCAATCAACGGTCTTCCCTTCAACGGCTTCGATAAAACCGGGTTTATTGACCTGTCCAAAGACGAAGATATTACGCGGATTTGCGGCAATCGTGATAATATCACCGTCTTGTAAAACGACATTATCCGCTTCGGAAGTGCCTTGTAACGCCGCCGCCATATCACACGCCACAAGCGGGCGACGCATGGTTTCATCCAGTTTGTAGCGGAGCGTATCTTCGGGTGTTAGTGAGGTATATTGAAAATTTCGGGAGATGTCGGCAGCATCAGCGCGGAAGGCGAGTGATTTTATTTCACGGCGCATAACGCTGGAAAGCGGTAAATGGGCATTTTGGGTAATACCGCCTGCTTGTTTGATAATAGCTGCAAGCCGCGTCGTTCCTGCTTCTATCGTGTACACACCCGGTGCGGCGACTTCACCGAGCACCGAGACCGTACCGCGACGCTTGATGTTATCAGCTTTCTCGCGGACAATAATACTTGCTCCGGCGTTTAGCTCAATATCTTCTTCACCAGACAAAATACGTGATGCGTTCATCGTTCTGGCGGCATTTCCCGAAGCACCTGCTGAAACACTTTCTAAAAGTTCAACCCGCGCAGAATCTGCATTTTCACTAAGTCCGAAGGCTGCTTTCAAGAGGAGCGATACGTGGTCTCCGCGTCTGTGCGGTAGTAAGCACGGACGCTGGACTGCTCCGGCAATAGAGAGCATTGCTCCGTCTCGAATAGATTCATGCTCGAAGGGGACATAGATTTCATCAGCTTCGCGGAGCAAAGGGTCTGCTGCCGGGTCGTCCATAAGGCGCGAACGCAAGGCATCTGCGATTTCCGCTTTACCGTTGCGATGCAAGACCTTGATATTACGCTGTGAATAGGCAATAGTGTATTGTCCGGTTGGAGCGTTTTCCGCCGTGCTTTGTGACGGGCGCGTCGGATTCAAGCGTTCCTTAGAAAGCGGGTTGTTTTCTTGATTTGCAATTGCCACTGCTGAAGAAACCCGTAATGATGCAGGGAGCGAATACATACCGGGCACAGCAACATTCCCGCTAATACGGACAAAAACTGTACGTGGGCGTTGAAGTGTCAGATACGCTCGATTATTCGCATTGCGGCTTTGCACAAGGCGTTGAATCTCGCTTTTGACTTGTGCCAGCGTTTTTCCCGTTACCAAAATTTCCCCCAAGCGCGGCACTAAGACAATGTTTTCCGGTGAAACTGTCAGTGGGAGTGTGAGGGAAATCGGTCCGACGATTTCCAATGCCAGTATATCACCGGGTCCGAGGAAGTAATGGTCAGCACTTACCACATTATCGGTTGCAAAAGCGCTTGCTGCCTGCGTCGCCGAAGCACCAAGCAAAGCGGCATCGGGTTGAAGTAATTTTTCGACATCGCCTCCGGTTGAAGCACCGATGCGCCCTTGAGCATAAAGACCAACAGAAATACCACTTGTCAGAATAACCGCAAATGCCGCAAGTATGCGGTGAAAAAGAAAACGGTTCATGAGAAAAACAAAGGTGGAAGAAACAGGATATTGATGAACGGTAATGCTCTCAACACTTGAATTTGTCAGGTATTGAGAGCATTATTCTGTTTGAAGCGCATTAGATTTTTTTGAAAATCAGCGTTGCATTATGCCCGCCGAAACCAAAGCCATTATTCAAAACATAGGAAATGGAGCGCTCTTGAGCCTTGTTTGCCGTAACGTTCACGTCAATTTCTTCGTCTTGGTTAAAGACGTTAATCGTCGGTGGAACGGTCTGGTGCTTGATAGCAAGCAAACACGCGATAGATTCAATCGCTCCTGCGGCTCCAAGAAGATGTCCCGTCATGGATTTGGTGGAGCTGATATTGACTTTCGAGAGCGCATCGGTGCTGTTACCGTAGAGCTTTTTGATAGATTTTACTTCGGCAATATCACCAAGCGGCGTGGAAGTGCCATGTGTATTGATGTAGTCAAGCTGCGCGGCGGTAATACCAGCCGAATCAAGCGCCATTTGCATTGAGCGCACAGCGCCTTCACCTTCAGGGTGTGGAGCGGTCATATGGTGAGCATCGGCAGACATACCGATACCGGCAACTTCCGCATAAATATGCGCTCCGCGAGCTCTTGCAGATTCTAATGTTTCCATCACAAATGCACCACCACCTTCGCCCATCACAAAGCCATCACGGTCTTTGTCATAAGGACGGGAAGCCGTTTCGGGGCTATCATTACGGGTAGAAAGTGCTTGCATATTACCAAAGCCGGCAATTGCCATTGGGGTAATCGAAGCCTCAGCACCACCACAAATCATAATGTCCGCCATTCCGTGCTGCAAAATCATATACGCATCAATCATTGCGTGAAGCGATGTTGCGCATGCAGAAACGGTTGCATAGTTCGGTCCGCGAAGGTTATTGCGAATTGAAATCATACCGGCTGCCATATCGGGAATCATCTGCGGAACAAAGAACGGGCTGACACGACGCGGACCGCCGGACATATAACCACGAAACTGTTCATCATACGATATCATGCCACCGATACCTGAGCCATAGACCACACCAATACGTGTAGTGTCCATATCAGGCAAATGAAATTTCGCATCTTTCATTGCCATTTCTGCCGTGATAATACCGAATTGACAGTATTTATCAAGACGATTGAGCGACTTGCGGTCAAGATATTTTGCTGCGTCAAAATTGCGCACTTCACAAGCAAATTTACAGTGATATTCCGAGGCATCGAAGCCCGAAATAGGAACTGCGCCACTTTTACCATTGATCAATCCTTCCCAGTATGCATCTACACCTTCTCCAATCGGTGTGATAGCACCAATACCGCTAATTACGATAGTTTTACGTTGCATAATTGTACAAAAATGAAAAGAGAAAATATTGCTACGCTATAGTTGATGCTTCCGTACTGATTTTCATCAGATTACTTGTACCGCGTGCCAAAAGTTTGGTTTTATCAGTATTCCACACCTCGCATTGGGCATTAATAATATTTGAACCTTCTTTGATAATGGAGGTTATCGCAATAACGCGGTCATTTTTTTTTGCCGGAGCGAAGTAATCTACAACAAGATTAACAGATGTAAAAAAGTTTTTCTTGCCAAGCATAAAAATTGTTGCACCAATCACATCATCCATAAGCGCAGCAATCGCTCCACCGTGAAATGTTCCTGCGGGGTTCATCAACTCCGAACGTACCGATAATTCTACCATCAGCATCCCACGTTCAGCAGCCAAAATCGTACAATCCAACCAGCGACCGAGCGGCGACGGGCTGTGTTCGCTAAAACGAGTACCGATAAGCTTTTGAAAATGTTCCAAAACAGGATTACTTGGCTTGGGATGTGAGCCATTCACTTGCGAACTATGAGGTGCTGTGCCATTCGAGGCGAGGAGATGTGCGTTAGTAGTGTGCATGGTTGTAGAAAAAAAATGGAACAAGAACGATAGTATTTTTCAGACAAGTTTCTCCACAGAGCGCTGTATTGCTTGCTGGAGAAAGGATTCGTCGTTGTAAATTCTGGTAAGCATGACTGCACCTTCAATGTCTTGAATAATGAGCCATGCAAGATTTCGTGCGGTCTCTGCGTCATAGTTTGAGCGCAAAATGTGCGTGAGCGCAGCGTGCCAACGGTCGCTGACTTCACGAAGCATTACACCAAATTCAGGCTGAGTATTGATTGTTTCTGCGGCGATATTGGCAACAAGGCATCCTCCGTTTCCGCGAAGCATGATATTTGCATGGCGCTCAAGCATAGATTCCATGCGTTTTCGCGCGGGGACGTGATTATCATACGCAAGGATGAAAACGGTATCAGCAAAAAAATCGCGCATTTGCTCCAGCCCTGCCCGTAAAATCTCGTCTTTGCCGGAGAAGTAATGATAAAAACTTCCCTTCTGCAAACCGCATAGTTCTGCAAGTTCGCTCATACTTGTTCGGTGAAAGCCATGGGTACGGAAGCGTTCCACACATTTTGATACGATTTCTTCACGAGTAATTTTTTGTACAGGCATATATTCTTTGTTTTGTTTTTTATCCAAACGATAGTTCAGTAAAAAAGTTTCAGAAAATTTACCAAACGTTTGTTTGGCAAACAAGCAAAAACAAAAAAATAGAACAGAAAATCTTCTGTTCTATTTGGGAAAATCTTATGGCAGCAATTATTTAAGAACGTTTTTTGACAAACACCCAATTTGTTTTTGTTGTGTTATCGCGATACATGTGAATTTGTACGTTTGTCGGACGCATTTTGTAGGTAAAGGTATATGGAAGAGCAATATTAAGGTTGTTTGCCGCTATTCCATCTTTGAACCGACCATAAAACAGACGATTATTCGTACAGGGCGCAACTTGTGTAAAGAAGTTTCTTCCTTCGGCTTCTTTCGGTGCAATGCCTGCTAATTCTGACTCATATTTGTTATATAATTGTACAACACCTGCATCATCAACTTTGACGATACCAAAATCAAGTGCGTCTGCGTCATGACGCTGTATGGTTGCTATTTTTTGCAAAAGGGTTTCGGGTACGAAGCTGCTCATAGCGATTACAAGAAGAAATGGTGAGAAGATATTCAATTTAATAGGGTTGCAAAGAAATTAAGCATTGCTGATCTATGCGCTGCGCTCTTCATAGAGTGAATCTAACTGCTCTTCCAAAGAACGCACCATGGTAATAATATCATCAGCACTGGATATACCAAGAGCTTTGTCCAACTGTTCTTTTTCTGCATAAAGTGATTGCAACTGCTCTTCAAGACTTGCTATGATATTTGTTGCTGTTTCAACATCCATTCTGAGCCTCCAGTAATGCTAAAAAGATTGACGAAAATGCACAATAATTATTATCACAAGCAAATTACAAAAAAATCCGCACCGAATGAGGTGTTTTCGACAAAACATACATTTTTCTTCACAATTTGTTAGAAAGTATTATCGTTTCACAACAAACGACAAAGCAATGTTTCTCCACCCACGACACGCTGACCCTCTTGCACAAGGATTTCTGTTGTCTCCGGTACAATCACATCCATTCTTGAACCAAACTTCATCATGCCAAATTCTTGTCCTGCTGCATAGCGTTCGCCTACTTTTGCTTCATTGACAATACGCCGTGCCAGCGCCCCTGTCATTTGTTTGAAAAGTAGGGATCCTTTGCTATTACGCAGACCAATCACCGTTTGTTCGTTTTCTTCCGACGCGCGATGGTCCATCGCAACCAAAAACTTTCCCGGAATATAGTCGGAAAAAACAATCTCCCCGTTTGCCGGAACACGATTTACATGAACATCCAAGGGCGAAAGAAAGATACTAATGCGCTTTGCTTTACCTTGAATAAGTCGCGGTTCATCCACAGTAATAATCTGCACCACTTTTCCGTCTGCCGGAGCAATGACCCAAGCATCATTTTCGAGTGCTTCCTTCGGAACAATACGCGAGGGATTGCGAAAAAACCAACACGCAAAGAAGCCCACAACTCCACCAAGGGCAAGTAGAATCCATTTTAAGAGCATAATTTCCGACCATAAACCAAAGGTCATCAGTGCCAGTGCACCGGCCGTTAAGGCAAAGAAGTTATCGTATCCGTAGCGAGTAATCATAGTGTATGTTTTGACTTTTTCGTAAATTTAGAGTTTGTACTATTCTACATTTTTGCGCACAATACGCTTGCCAATGTGGAAAATTCTAGTAGTATTGTTCGCACATATTCTCGTATATTTCATCATTTGCTTGCGTAATCTTTTTATTTTATTACAAAAGCGCGAAAACTTACGTAAATATCACATTTCTACCAACATTTCATTTTTTTTGACCGAAGGAAATACCATGAAATTTACCGTTGCTTTGCCGGACTTCCAAAAAGTTCTTCAATCCGCTCTGCAAGCTGTTCCACCCAAATCAACTCTTCCTGTTTTAGAAAATTTCCATTTTCGTTTGGAAGGCTCTGAACTACTCATTACTGCGACCGACCAAGAATTAACAATTATAGCAACATTGCTTGTTGAAGGAGCATCGAATGGTGAGATGCTTGTTCCGGCGCGGAAGTTGTCGGATATTGTTAAAGCACTTGGCAATGCAGGACGTATCTCTTTCAGCGCCGACGGTAAATCGTACAAAATTACTCTTAAAACAGATTTTGGTGAATATGTGTTGCACGGTCTAGATGCAAATGAGTTTCCTTCAGTACCAGATTTTACCAAAGGAACGACCATTCAAATCCCCGGCAGAGAAGCAATGCGCATCGCAAAAACCGCTGCATTTGCCGCTTCTCGCGATGAATACCGTCCCGCTATGACAGGTATGCTCTTTGAGTGCGATGTAACCCGTATCAATGCTGTTACAACCGATGGCTATCGCTTAGTTAAAGTTACCTTGCAAGCAGAAAGTAGTTCCCCACTGGCTGATAAGAAAACTGATGTCGTTATTCCTGTCCGCGCGGTGGATTTGCTCAAGCGCATTGACGGTGATTTAACGATGCTGGTAAGCGATACTCACGCAAAATTTACTACCGGAACATCAACGATTATCACTCGCATCATCGATGAGCGTTTCCCACCGTATGAGAGCGTAATTCCGCAGGGCAATGATAAATTTGTTCGTATCGGCACAAGCGAACTTACGGCATCGGTCAAACGTGTAGCACTTTTCTCCAACACCAACACCAAACAAATACGGTTTTCTTTAAGCGGGAACAAACTCACGGTTATCGCGGAAGACCAAGAAACGGGTAATAAAGCGCAGGAGGAAATTACTTGCGATTATGCCGGTGAAAGTTTTGAAATCGGCTTCAATCATCGTTATATCGAAGAAGCAATAGCTCATCTTTCTGAAGATGGCACCGATGCTACGGTTCTCAGTTTTTCTACCCCCAACCGAGCAGCGCTCATGAAACCGCTTCGAGACGATACAGAAGGTGATGATGTCTTGATGTTGGTGATGCCGGTACGATTGTAAGTTGTTAGTCATTGGTCATTAGTCATTGGTACATTTGTAAGATTTTATGCGGCTTTTAACGTATTCCTGTTTTTTCATTATGCGTACATTTCCTCGACAACGATTGCCCAAGCGCTTAGTGACTAATGACCAATTAACGAATGACTGATTGTATGAGACTTACAAGCCTGACGGTCGAAAATATTCGCAATCACACGCACTCGCATATCGAATTTTCAAGCGGTGTAAATGTTCTTTGCGGCATGAATGGGCATGGAAAGACATCACTGTTGGAAGCCGTTTCCCTCTGTGCTTTGTCGCAGAGTTTCGTTGCTTGTCCTGACAGCGCATTGCTCCGGCGCGGTGCGGAATCTGCTTCGGCGACTGTGTCGGCATACACTGATTTGCAAACACCATACAAGGTTGGTGTAAAGCTTGGCTTGCACGAACGCAAACAGATTTCATCGTCTTTAGGTAAACGACTCACACCACAAGACATTATCGGCGAAATACCGATAGTGGTATTGTCACCTGATTTCAAGGCAATAACGGCAGGCGCTCCCGATGACCGTCGGCGCTTTATGAACGGTATTCTCTCGCAGGCAAGTAAGCTCTACATGGCAAATATGCTCACGATGAAACGAGTTTTGAAACAGCGCAACAGCATATTGCACAGCGCAAAGCTTGGACACCCGCTTGACATAGCACTTTTAGAAACCTGGACAGAGCAATTCGTCAGCGTCAGTGCCGAACTTGTTCTTCGGCGTTGGGAATTTTTACAGGAATTTGCTACATATACACAGCGCGTCTATGCAAATATCGCCGACAATGCCGAAGAAATTACGATGTCCTATGAACCGGATAGTTTACCTCAGAAAGTTCTTACCGACAAGCCAAATCTTGACGATATTCGCAAAGAATACAAGACAATTTTTGATAAATTGCAATTTGATGAGCGCAGACGTGGTACGACGCTTGCCGGACCGCATAAAGACGAGATTGTTTTTTGTGTGGGTGGCGGTGTTGCTAAAGAATGTGCTTCACAGGGACAACATAAAACCTTACTCATTGCGCTCAAAACGGCAGAATTCGAGTATTTACGGGATTTACGTCAAGAAATACCGATTGTACTCTTAGATGATATTTTTAGTGAACTAGATTCCAAGCGAGCGGCAAACGTATTTGCGTTGCTTGAATCCGGCGCACAAACACTTGTAACAACAACTGAAGAACGTATCTATCACGATTATGTTGCGACATTTGGCACAAGCAATCACGCATTTTTTACGGTAAACAACGGTGAAATCGTAGGTTCTAAGCAATAGGCTCTGGGTTATAACCCAACCAAAGGCATTGATGATCTGCGCCAAACAATGGCTGATGACCAACTAATGAAACTCATGGAAAACGAATCCGCCACACCGCTCGCCGAGATTCTTCAGCGCTTGGCAGCAAAAACCGGCTTGGATAAAAAACTCCAAGAGGCATCGGTTTTGGAGTATTGGAAAGAAGTTATTGGCGAAGTTGCCGTGAAATCTTGTGTTATCCAGCGTATTGAACATGGCAAAGTTTATGTACATTGCTCTTCTGCGGTTTGGCGAACCGAACTACAACTCCGCAAAGCAGATATTATCCGAAAATTAAATGAGCGCGTTGGAACTGAAGTGATTCGAGATATTATTTTCAAATAATCATGATACATTCTGCCATCATTCTTTTTACTGTCGTCTTTGTATGCAGTTTGAGCCTTTCTGCTCAAGAATACCGCACCATTACTGACGGTGTGGAGTATGCACAGTTCATCAAACAAGTACGTCTGAACGATACAGTATCGTTACCGACTCTTGTGTATGTTTTGCGGATTGATGGCACGAAAGCCTCATTAAAGCTCGCTCATGCAAAAGATGCCGCTATCGGCGTAGAAACAACAAGCCATATTGCACAGCGCTATGGTGCTTTAGCAGCCGTCAATGCAGGTTTTTTCGGGATGAAAGGTCTATTTGCCGGAGATGCTTCGGGCATATTAAAAATAGATGGAAAACTTTTAAGTGAACCATTCAAGGGGCGTGCGGCACTCGGTTTTTCTGACCGAAGCGGTAGAATGGGAGCTGTTTTTGGTAATGTACAATGGCGTGGCGAAGTAATTTTGGGAGAGTCATTCTTCCTTTTTGAAACGGCTCTCAAAACCTTACTCCCTGCGCATTCAATGACGGGAATAAACCGAGCACGTGAAGTAAATGATATGGTGCTCTTTACACCGGAGTTTCACCGTACAACACTGACTAATACAAACGGTCTGGAAATTATTATCGAAAACAACGTTATTACAGCAATTCGTGATAGCGTTGGCAGCAGTGTGATTCCTACCAAAGGTTTTGTTATTTCGTGTTCAGGCAAAGCTAGAACATGGGCAAAAGCAAATGCTCGCGTAGGAATGTTTGTGAATCTCGTCTCAGAGTTAGATGCACTGAATCCCCAACAAACGCGACGCTTTCGTAATGCACAGCATATCGTCGGCGGCGTTTCACTCTTACTGACAGAAGGCGCAATTACATTGACGTGGCAATGTGAAGAGGCTCAAGAAGAGTTTGCGCTTAGTCGTCATCCCCGAACAGCAGTTGGGCGGATGCCAGACGGACGTTTACTGCTTGTGGCAGTGGACGGACGACAAATTGGTGTCAGTCACGGCATGACGCTTCAAGAATTAGCAGAATTACTCCAACAACTTGGTGCAGCAGACGCTATTAATCTCGACGGCGGCGGTTCCACGACAATGGTTGTGCAGGATACAATCGTCAATAAGCCTTCAGACACAGCGGGTGAGCGCCCTGTGAGCGATGCAATTTTGGTTTTTCCGCGTAAGAAGAATTAATATGTTTCAAGTACAAGTATTGGTGCGCTATGACATTCAGTGATTTTACATCTGTTCAACAAATTGAAGCAAAATTTGCTCTTCATGTGCGCTCAATGCCGAACATATTTGCCGGAGCGAAAGATATAGAGTTACCCAAATATTTCTTAGAGAGTCTTGATAAAAGTAAGCGTTTGGCTGTGGCAATTAACACTGAAAAGGCTCGCTCTGAATTTATTATCGCTCCTGTGCTATTTCAAGCATGGGAAATGCAGAAGGAAAATTCAAGTCTTTTTTCGGGAATAGAGTTAAAGGTCTCGCCGGAAGAAGGATTGAGCGGACGATGCGATTTTGTTATTTCTGCTTCACCTGATATGATGTTCCTAACTGCACCAATCCTAACAATTGTTGAAGCAAAGAATGACAACATTCAGGATGGTTTCGCTCAATGTATTGCGGAAATGATTGCTGCTGCTCGTTTTAATGAAGCCCGAAGGCAGCCATTCCTCAATATCTATGGTTGCGTTACAACTGGTACAGAATGGCGATTTTTACGACTTCAACAGCAGAATAATCTAGTTGAAATTGATGTGGATGAATACCAAATCACCCATGTTTCAAAAATACTCGGCATTCTTGTTCACATCCTTCAAACAGCGCGTTAAATCTTCATTTGACACATATTTCCCCTCACTTATTTTAACATTATGGCACAAGAAACAGAAGTTCTCGAAATGGAAGCGACCGACACAGCACTAGCAACGGCTGTGACAAATGGCAGCTATTCCGAAGACAGTATTAAAGTCCTTGAAGGCTTGGAAGCAGTGCGGAAGCGCCCTGCAATGTATATCGGCGACATTGGCGAGCGCGGTTTGCATCATCTCATCAACGAAGTCGTGGATAACTCCATTGACGAAGCGCTTGCGGGCTTTGCTCGCAACATTCTCATCACGCTCCACAGTGACGGCTCTTGCTCGGTACAGGACGATGGACGCGGTATTCCTGTCGGTCCGCACCCCGTGAAAAAAATTTCTACGCTCGAAGTCGTCATGTGTACGCTTCATGCGGGCGGTAAGTTTGAGAAAAACGCATACAAGGTTTCCGGCGGTCTGCACGGCGTAGGTGTATCCTGCGTGAATGCACTTTCGGTCAATATGTATGCTGAAATTCGCCGCGACGGAAAGGTCTTCCGACAAGATTATATGCGGGGAACGCCGCAAGGCGACGTGCGCGAAATCGGTGAAGCAAAATCCACCGGAACGCTTGTGCGCTTCTATCCCGATGGTGAAATTTTCAAAACCGTAGAGTTCAAAAGCGACCGCGTTGCCGACCGTTTACGTGAGTTGGCGTTTTTGAATCCACAAATCGTTATTCGTCTCCGCGACGAGCGCGACGGACGCGATGATGTGTACCACTACCCGGGTGGCTTGGTAGATTTTGTGACCTATGTGGATGAAGGAAAAATCGCGCTGATGAAGCCGATTATGATTTCTTCAGTGTTCAAAGCCGACGATGGCACAGAAACACCCGTCGATGTGTGTTTCCAATACAATAACAGCTACAACGAAACAGTGTTGTCTTATGTGAACAACATCAACACGATTGAAGGTGGCACACACGTATCAGGTTTTCGCTCAGCACTGACTCGGACGCTGAATACCTATGCCACGAAAAACAATCTCGTCAAAGGCGATAAAATCCAACTAACGGGAGAGGATTTCCGGGAAGGCTTGACGGCTGCTATTTCAGTAAAAATAGGCGAACCACAGTTTGAAGGACAAACGAAAACGAAACTTGGCAATGGTGAAACCGAAGGTGCAGTGCGCGCAATCGTCAATGACCATTTAACGGCGTTTCTGGAATCAAATCCCGCTATCGGCAAGCGTATCATCGAAAAAGCAATTTTAGCGGCGGAAGCCCGCATTGCGGCTCGGAAGTCGCGTGAAATGGTGCGCCGGAAGAATGCTCTCGAATCCAGCGCATTGCCCGGAAAATTGGCGGATTGCTCCATTAACACACCCGAAGATTGCGAAATTTTCATTGTGGAAGGTGATTCTGCGGGAGGCTCGGCAAAACAGGGACGCGACCGTAGATTCCAAGCCATTTTGCCGCTTCGCGGTAAAGTGCTGAACGTGCAGAAGGCACGACTTCCGAAAGTGCTGGAAAACGAGGAAATACGCTGTATTTTCACAGCTTTGGGTGTAGGCTTCGGTGAAGATTTCGACATTGCAAAACTGCGCTACGGCAAAGTTGTTCTCATGGCAGATGCTGATGTGGACGGTTCGCACATTCGCACGCTGCTCTTAACCTTCTTTTTCAACTATATGCACCCTCTTATCGAGGCGGGTAAAATCTACATCGCCCAGCCGCCGCTTTACAAGGTGAAAAAAGGCAAAAAAGAATACTACGCTTACAACGATACCGAGCGCGATGAAGTCTTAGCGCGTATTCGGAAAGAATCCGGTGGGAATGTCGAGATTGTAAGCGGTGAAGATGCCATCAGTCCATCGGGTGTTGTCATTTCTCGTTTCAAAGGTTTGGGCGAGATGAATCCTGAACAGCTTTGGGAAACAACGATGAACCCTGAAACCCGCACTATTCTTCAAGTTTCGATTGAAAGCGCTGCGGCAGCGAGCAAACTTTTCGAGACACTCATGGGCGACCAAGTAGAGCCACGCCGTGAGTTTATTGAGCGTAATGCGCAGTATGTGAAGAATTTGGATATTTAATGCAATCACTTATTTTGTCGAATAGCTGGAAACCTCAACATTCCAGCTATTCGGCTGTTTTTCGTCAAATTTTCAGAAATAGCTAGATCAGTATCCTCAAATGGCACATCAATATTGCTATATACGGTGAAAAAATCTGTAGTACTTCCCAGCAGATCACATGACAATTGCATTCTTCTACCATTCTTTTCCACGCCTAATAAAAAGTATGCAAAACATCACGGGACTCCTGATCCACGTGGAGAAAAACAACTATATAAATAAATGAGTCTTTGTAATCTCAACATACTAGCTTCGGATATTTTGCTCCATTTTTCTGCTTCTCTTTCTCAATTTTTCTCAACAATAATGCCCCAAATTATTATTTTTTCGAGAGGCTTATTGCTGTGCTGGATTGTTATGGGAATACAAACATTTCCGGCACAAGGACAAATTCAATTACGAGATTCTATCTGGGCTGCAGATTCAGACTTCCCTCTTCACGGACAATTTTTTGCCCGTTCACATAATAAACAGGGAATGATAAGGCTTGGAGGACGAATTTACAAGATTGACGCGGATTCTATTTATTGTCAAGTCTATTTTAATTACCGTCCCTACAAGCGTTTAAGCCAATCGCTACATACCTATGCAAGACTACAAGGACAACGATCAAGAAAAAGTGCACTTGGCAGGCATAATAACAAGAAAATGTATGTTGGACAAGATAACCTTATTCAAATAGACACTAGTACTGAATGTAGTCGCAGGTTTGAGTATCATTGTAGTATTGAGGCATTACCAGGGGTATATTCTGTTGAATTAGGGTTACGTTTTGCAGCAGGAAACAATATCCGAGATACTATTCTAACACGCCGTGACAGTTTGGTCTGTGGGGATGTCATTATGATAAGCGGACAATCAAACGTCGTATTAGGGAATTCTATTGTTCAACTTGATAATTTAGGAAGAACATTTCTTGATACAAATCGTTCGATAATTCCGATCGGTTATGATATAGAAATGCAAAACCCTTCATGGTATTCGACAGCAGTAGCTCATACTAAAGGCTATACAATTGGTGGTTTAGCTATGGGTATTCAATCCGAGATTTTGTCACGGGTTGGTGTTCCGGTGTGTATTATGAATGGCGGCGTAAATGCGACAACGATTGATCGCCATATTCCGACAATTGGACCTTCACGCAATGCACCATCGACAATCTACGGTAATTTGCTATATCGAATGGAATGTTCCAGCATGCAAAATTTCCCTAAAGTTCTCATCTGGTATCAAGGTGAATCAAATACCCTAGACAGCTCTTATATCCATCATTTTCAATCTTTGTATGCTGCTTGGATATCTGACTATCCAAGTTTGGAAAAAGTATACATTGTACAAATACATAGTTCAAATTGCCTTCCTTATTGGCACGCTTCGCTTAAGGAAATGCAACGCCGCCTTAGAAATCTTTCCCCTAAAATAAGTGTTGTAGCAACAAATGCCATACCATTTCATGATAATTGTCATTTCAAAGATTCGGGCTATGCTATTTTAGCAAAACATATTAGTTCGCTTATCCTACATGATATATATAAAACTGGTGATTCACTAGCTATTGCAGCACCATTTCTTGAAAAAGCCTTTTGGCTTGATAGCACACAGAAGCGTTTATGCTTAAAATTCCTGCCTGAAAGCAATGCCCCACTTATTATTACCCCCGATACACTTATTGAAGGGGCTCAGCGCACAATTGCTGATATGTTTCTCTTTGATGGCAGTAATGTCCAAGTTCGTGAGAAAATTCAATCACTTGAGCCATTAGGTAATGATGCTTTAGTGATAAAATTACACGAACCACTGCCTATTAACACTCGTATTTCATATGTTGCCGAAGCCTTTTATCCCAGAACACAAATAGTTACGCAAGGACCGTGGATTGTAAATAAACGTGGTATTGGCGCGCTTTCATTTTATGATATTTTTATTCAAAAGTCTGAAAAAGAGCCTTAGCCCTGTATTACAACATTCCACAAATTCTCACGCTATTCAAATTATTTGTCACACGTATTGCATTTCAACAAAGGCTAATAGCAATCTTCAACAACTGCTTCATATCTGACTCCCGTAAAACCCTATGCCCATTCCTTTGCGTATCGCTGTCGTTATTGTTAATTACAACGTCAAAGACCTGCTTGTTTCTTGTTTAGCGTCACTTCAGGCTTCGTTACAACAAATAAGCCCCTTGGACGGAGGAACAGAAATTATCGTTGTGGACAATGATTCGACCGACGGTTCAATTGACTATGCAGAACCGATGTTTCCTCAGGTGCGCTTTATACGACTGGGAGAAAATTTGGGTTTTGGGAAAGCCAATAACGTTGGTTTTCGGGAAGCGCTCGATAAAGGTGCAGAATATATCTTGTGTTTAAATCCCGATACGCTTATCAGCGAAGATACTATGCGAGTGATGCTGGAATATATGGACAAAAACCCTGATGTAGGTTTGGCTGGGTGCAAATTACTCAATGCGGATGGAACTTTCCAACTCTCGTGTCGGCGCGGTTTCCCAACTCCATGGGCTTCATTTTGTAAAGTTTTTGGTTTGCAAGCACTATTCCCGAAATCGCCACTGTTTGCACAATATAATCAGACCTTTCGGAGCGAAGATGAGACCTATGCTGTGGATGCTGTCGGCGGAGCATTTATGTTTATTCGCCGTGCGGCACTACAAGCAATTCAAGGATTTGATGAAGATTTTTTTATGTACGGCGAAGATTTGGATTTGTGTTATCGCGTTCAACAAGCAAACTGGAAGATTATGTACCTCCATACCACATCAATCATCCATTACAAAGGTGAAAGTACACGCCGGAGCGCTATTAATGAAATCAAACATTTCTATGAGGCGATGGAAATTTTTGCTCAAAAGCATTACGGTTCGTCGTGGCTATTTTTAGCGTTTTTACGTGCCGGCATCGCTTTGCGTTCTACCTTAGCATATCTTTCTGCCTACAGGTGGGAAGTGGGATTTGTAATGATGGATATATTCGCCATGAATCTTGCAATGCTCCTTGGCGCATTCCTCTGGAAGGGTCGTATTTTCGCCTTTCCGGACTATGCCTACCCTACTGTCTTCATCATTATTTCGCTCGTAACACTGTTTTCAATGATTGTGGCAGGCGAGTATTCACCATACTCAAAACCCGCAATACGACGGGCTTTTTCAGGGCTCATGATGAGTTTTTTTGTACTTTCGGCATTGACATATTTTTTCAAAAATTATGCGTTTAGTAGAGGAGTTTTACTTTTAACGATTGGAATTGGGATTGTCTTAACAGCATTCATACGTATTATTGCTGAACTCATTGAAAAAATTATCGGTGGTGAAGCGGAGCGACGCATTGCATTTATTGGAGAAAACAGCGCAACACAGCATCTTATTGAACAATTGGATGCTCCACGTGCGGCGTCGGTCGGCAAAAAAAGTCGTGCGCGTTTAGTAGGCGTTATTTCAACTATTCCTACCACTGCTCATTCTCAAACACAAGTATCTGTACCAATTATCGGAAATATTTCCTATTTACGAAAAATTATTGAGCAATATAAAATAGATGAGGTGATTATTACCGATACAGCTATGCCACGAGCAGAAATTGTTCAGCGTATCATGGAAGCTGCACAATCCCCTATGGGCTCAAAAGCAATTCATCGGGCAACGTTTCGTTTTGCACAAGAATATGATGACGTAGTTGCAGGGAGAATTGTTGAAAAATACGTGGGAAATATAACTGGAGGCTTTGTTTCAAGCGCTCCACAAGTTGTTCAGTATAATTTAGCACAATGGAAATACCGCCTAGCAAAACGCTTAGTCGATATTTTTGGTGCTGTTTTTATTTTGACAATCGGTTTACCTGTTGTAATTTTGCGGAAGCCTTACCATATACGTCGTCGTGTTCAGCAATTATTTGATGTACTTCGCGGTAAAAAAAGCCTTATTGGACTCTATATTCCGCCACCGCCGACGACCGATATTCCAATAAATACAGAACAGCACACACATCTAAGCAATCAACATTTGGTTCAGCCTTTGGTAAGGCTGGGGAAAGAAGGATTAACCGGATTAGCCCATGTCCACACCCCCGAAAACCTTTCACCGCTTGCGATAGATAGCTTAAACGAGTTTTATGTGCGACACTATTCATTCTGGTTGGATGTTGATATTCTTGTAACACTCTTTTTTCGCATAAAACGTCATGAGCAACGAACTCAGGAGTGATGCGGCTGTAAAAACAGCGCCCAAAATTGTTTTAGATTTTGAAAAGCCCATTGTCGAACTTGAAAAGAAAATAGCGGAAATGCGTGCAATGCCCAATGCGAGCGACATAGCGCCTGAAATAGACGGTCTGCAAGCCCGCGTCGAGCAGCTTCGCGCCGATGTCTATTCTAAACTGACACGTTGGCAGCGTGTCCAGCTTGCTCGTCATCCGCAGCGTCCTTACACGTTGGATTACTGCACAAATGTCTTCACCGAATTTACTGAATTACACGGCGACCGTACCTACCGTGATGACCCTGCAATAGTTGGAGGACTTGCCCGTCTTGAAGGAAGACCGGTCATGGTCATTGGTCATCAGAAAGGGCGTGATACCAAACAAAACGTTATTCGTAACTTTGGTATGCCCGATCCCGAAGGCTACCGCAAAGCATATCGTCTCTTTGAACTTGCCGAACGATTTAAGCGTCCCGTTATTTGTTTTCTTGATACTCCCGGTGCATATCCGGGTTTGGGTGCTGAAGAACGTGGTCAAGCCGAAGCCATTGCCCGCAATCTCAAACTACTGGCAACATTAAAAACCCCGGTTATCATTATTATTGTCGGAGAAGGTGCCTCCGGCGGAGCGCTAGGAATTGGTGTTGGCGATAGAATTTTAATGCTTGAAAATTCATGGTATTCAGTTATTGCACCAGAATCTTGCTCCAGTATTTTATGGCGGAGTTGGGATTACAAAGAACAAGCCGCCGAAGCATTAAAACTCACCGCACCTGACTTACAACAAATCGGCATTATTGACCGCATTGTTTCGGAGCCTGTTGGCGGTGCGCACGCTCATCCGCAACAAATGTATGACACAGTCCGTACTATCCTAAACGAAGAATTACAATTGCTGCTGCAAATGCCAATCCACCAACTTGTTGATAAGCGCATTGAGAAATTCTGCGCCATGGGCGTTTGGTCGGAGGGGTAAAAACCGACCGCGACGTTTCAGGGATGAAGTATCTCGTTTTTTATTCAACGGTATTTTGGCTCAACGTTTGTCTCAACACTTTGTCTGTGCGGCGTTTTTTCTATGTCTTGCCGTTATTTCAGGCTTTGCAGTCAGTTCATATCACTTTATTTTTATCACCAATTTTTTTTGTTTCTAGGAGAATTGCTCTATGAATAACGAGGAACGCACCTCGCCAGGCAATGAAGCGGAAGATTCCGGCTTTCAGCCACGCTCTCCACAACGTGACTCCGGTTCAACCGGTAATGCTTATAGTACTAATGTTGGGAATACCTATTCCACCGACTATAATAGTGATGGCTACAGAGGCGGTACATACAATCGCCCACAACAAGGTGGTTATGGTAATCGGGGAAATTATAGTAATAACTACGGTAGTAACTACAATAGTAATTACGGCAACCGAGACAATTACGGCAACCGCAGCAATTATGGCGGCGGTAGTTATGGCAATCGAGACAATTACGGCAACCGCGATAATTATGGTAATCGAGACAATTATGGCAACCGCGATAATTACGGCAATCGCGGCAATTATGGCGGCGGTGGCTACGGCGGCGGCAATTATGGCAATCGTGATAATTACGGCAATCGCGGCAATTATGGCGGCGGTGGCTACGGCAGCGGCAACTATGGCAATCGTGATAATTACGGCAATCGTGATGGCTATAACCGCCAAGGAGGTGGTTATCAACAACGTGATGGTGGAGGTTACAATCGTCAAGGCGGCGGCTACCAAAACCGTCAAGGCGGCGGTTATCAACAACGTGATGGCGGCGGCTACCAAAATCGTCAAGGCGGCGGTTATCAACAACGTGATGGCGGTGGTTATCAAAATCGTCAAG
>ERZ1066127.106-NODE-106-length-56745-cov-16.600776_pt1 | contig 56745 bp, 43 predicted proteins | sample MGYA00382774_ERZ1066127 | MGnify/ENA primary metagenome ERZ1066127 (study PRJEB33369, sample SAMEA5778357) | biofilm metagenome | biome: Industrial cooling water; feature: Water cooling tower basin; material: Biofilm | place: United Arab Emirates | collected...
CAAAGGATTTCCCCTCAAAGGATTTCCCCTCAAAGGATTTCCCCTCAAAGGATTTCCCCTCAAAGGATTTTCCTCAGGAAATACCGCGACGCGACGCGCGAAGTGTGTTACCTTTTATTGGCGGCGAAAATCAAGCGTTAGAGCGGCTTCGGCAGTATTTTTGGGAACGCGATGGTTTGAAAGAATATAAAGAAACACGCAATGGTCTTTTGGGAGCGGATTATTCCTCAAAATTTTCCGCATGGCTTGCTTTGGGCTGCATTTCTCCGCGCACTATTTACGAAGAGGTCAAGCGCTATGAGAAGGAGCGGATTGCTAATGATTCCACGTATTGGTTGATTTTTGAGCTGCTTTGGCGTGATTTTTTCCGTTTTACGGCGCTCAAATACGATACGGCACTTTTCCGCAAAACAGGTATTATGAACGTGCGCAAAGCATGGCGAGAGGATTGGGAGAAATTGGAACGCTGGAAGCAAGGAACAACGGGTATTCCCTTTATTGATGCGAATATGCGTGAACTGGCTTTGACGGGCTTTATGTCGAATCGCGGGCGGCAAAATGTGGCGAGTTTTCTGGTGCGGGAATTAAATGTTCATTGGCTGATGGGAGCAGAATGGTTCGAGTCGCAACTGGTTGACTACGACGTTTGCTCAAACTACGGTAATTGGAATTACGCGGCAGGTATAGGCAATGACCCGCGTGAAGACCGCCACTTCAACATTCTCCGGCAAGCCGGGATGTACGACCCCAAAGGCGAATATGTACGACATTGGTTGCCGGAATTACGCATGGTTCCCAATCATGCGATTCACACACCAAACATTATGAATTCAGCAGAACAAAAACAATCTCACTGTATCATCGGTAAGGATTACCCAGATCCTCTGGTACGTTTGTCGTAACACAATTTGTAAAGCTGTGGCGTGGTATTGTTACACGAAGTTTCGATGAAAATTTTTTGGCAGAGTAACGTTTTTTGCGGAACTTTACTGCTCTATCGAATAATCGTTCACTGTTCTATCAAACAAAATCGTTGTAACAACCTTCACAAGGCATTTCGCATCAAGACGGAATATTAACACAAAGAAATATCCACTCGTTGTTGTCTTGCCCTTTTTTATCGCGCTGTATGACTTTACAAGAACAAATCGAATTGCTGAGTGCCGAAGCTGCACCGTCCGAACAAGAAGTGATGCCCGTTATCGGTGAATTACTTCAACTTTTGAATACAGGGAAAATTCGCGCTGCCGAACAGGATTTACACGGGCACTGGCGAGCCAATACGTGGGTAAAAAAGGGGATTTTGCTTTGCTTCAAATACGGCAGAATGTCGGATATGTCCACCGGCTCCTTCCGCTTTTTTGACAAACACACAATTCCAATGAAGCATATCACGCTTGATAGTGGTGTGCGCGTTGTTCCGGGCGGTTCATCTATCCGCTCCGGTGCGTATTTGGCACGAGGCGTTATTTGTATGCCGCCCATGTACATCAATATCGGCGCGTATGTTGATGAAGGGACAATGGTGGATTCTCATGCGCTTGTCGGAACGTGTGCGCAAATTGGCAAGCGTGTTCACTTGTCCGCAGCAGCGCAGATTGGCGGCGTGCTTGAGCCTGCCGGAGCGCGTCCGGTGATTATCGAAGATGATGTTTTTGTCGGAGGGAATTGTGGCGTTTACGAAGGTGTGATTGTACGCCAACGTGCCGTCCTGAGTTCGGGTGTCGTGCTGAATGGCTCTACCAAAATTTTCGATGCTGTAAACGGAGTTGTCTTGCAAGCAAGTGGTGATGTGCCTTTAGAAGTTCCCGAAGGAGCTGTTCTGGTCAGCGGCACACGTCCGCTTGAGACCCCCTTTGCCAAAGAGCATGGATTAGCGGTTTATACACCTATTATCGTGAAATACCGCGATGCAAAAACCGATGCAAAAACCGCTCTCGAAGACGCGCTGCGCTAAAAGTTCTTCATTCTAACGAACGACCAATGGCGAATGACCAACGACCAATGATGACCAATCAACAAAAAACCAACCATCAATGCAAATAATACCCGCAATTGACATTATTGACGGCAAGTGCGTCCGCCTTTCACAAGGACAATACAGCGCCAAGACCATTTATGATGAATCCCCTTCGGATGTAGCCATGCGATTCCAAGATGCTGGTTTGAAGCGGCTTCATGTGGTGGATTTAGACGGCGCAAAAGCGAAGCGCGTGGTAAATTACAAAGCGCTGGAACAGATAACACGCCGTGCAGATGGCTTGCACGTTGATTTCGGCGGTGGTATTCAATCCGATGACGATATTCGTATTGCTTTTGAGTGCGGAGCGCGTCAAATCACGGTGGGAAGCGTCGCCGTAAAAAATCGGGACTTATTTTTGCATTGGCTTGGTAAACATGGCGCCGAAGCAATGATTTTAGGCGCAGACGCGCGTGATGAACGCATCGCGGTCAGTGGTTGGGAGGAAGTTACCGAACTTTCGCTGATGGAATTTCTTGCTGAGTACGAAACACAAGGTGTACAATACGTTCTTTGCACAGACATCAGCAAAGACGGTATGATGCAGGGTTCGGCAAACGACCTTTATCGCCGCATCCGCGATGAACGCCCGAATCTGCACCTCATTGCAAGCGGGGGCGTTTCTTCACTGAAAGACCTCGAAGAACTTGAATCTATCGGTGTTTGGGGAGCAATCATCGGGAAAGCCTTGTACGAAGGAGCATTGACGGTGCAAGATTTGAAGCGGTTTTTGTAAAATACCTTGATGAAAGAATGACACCGTGCAATAATCTACCAATGTCGAGACATCATATATCAAAAAAGCCGTCCTTCGGTTTTTCACCATAGAACGGCTTTCTGTTCTCGTTCTTACGGTTTAAGATTAGCTTTTGCAAGTTGCTCGGTGAAGTTATTGAATGCTCGTTGATACAAACGTGAATCGGCATATTCGTATTGCGCCCAATTCCGATCTGAGGGAACAAAGGTATCTTTTGACGGACCTTCGTAGCGCATGGTACCTTTCCACACAACGGTATTCGTTTTGTTATTTACAAGTTCTACTTCAATTTCAATCAAACCACCGGTGGGCATTTCTTGTGTACCATTGACCATCGCGGAACCGAGCCCGCCCAACATTGCATCGCCGAAAGCACTGAGCGCCGGCTCATAATAACCGTAGTAGTGTAATACTTTGCCTCGCATGGTAAATTCAGGCTCGCCAATTTTTATCCCGGTCATATACCCGCGAAACATAAAAGAACGCTGCAAATAATCTGCCGTCAGGTTTACTAAATCATGCTGGAATTGCGCATAGCGCTCACCATAGGTAAAGTAGTCCAAATTGAGATTTTTCGGATTATTTTTTGCACGTTCATCGCGTTTCATCTCTTCGGGCGGACGGGCATCGACAAATTGGTCGATAAACACCATTGCAGGAATCTGTTTACCTTCGCGCATGACAATTGTCTGACCTTGCAAACCACCAGAACCGCCGGTAAGCAAAGCACCGCCTCTGTCTGCCATGTTGTAAGCACATGATTGAACAAAAAATGCCGCAGCAACGATTATTAATACAGTCTTGAGCATTATCGCTCGTTGGGAAAGAAATGGTATCATTAAAAAAAATATGGTGAAAATATGAGAAAAATAGAAGGAAATCCAAAGACTTCCTACACGACGGTTCCAATGCACGTGTCCGCTACTGTTTGCGCGGATTTTTTTGTCTAGTCATTAACTGCTTGGTTTAACTGCTTGGTTTAACTGCTTGGTTTTCAATGAATATGCGCCGCTCTCAAGACTTAATCCAATAACAGCACAAGTCTGCAGGTTATCTTTCTTGTTCTTTCTCTGAGCGGCGCACCTCAAAAACCATTATCAGAGATTACCGCGACGCGCCTGCTCGCGTTCAATTGCTTCAAAGAGCGCCTTGAAATTACCTTTACCAAAGGATTTTGCACCTTTGCGCTGGATAATTTCAAAGAACATTGTTGGGCGGTCTTGCACGGGCTTGGTGAAAATTTGTAGCAGATATCCTTCTTCATCTCTATCCACTAAGATATTGAGGTCTTTTAAAGGCTTAATATCTTCCTCAATTGAGCCGACGCGATCAAGCAAATCCTCGTAGTATGTTTCAGGAACGGTAAGAAACTCAACACCGCGACGGCGAAGTTCATCGACTGTGTGAATAATATCTTTGGTTTCGATAGCAATATGCTGAACACCCGCACCTTCATAGAATTCTAAATACTCGTCAATCTGAGATTTTTTACGCCCTTCAGCCGGTTCGTTAATGGGAAATTTCACATAGCCGTTGCCGTTGGAAACAACCTTCGACATAAGCGCAGAATATTCTGTCGAAATATCGCTATCGTCAAAGGTAATAAGCAGTTTGAAACCCATCACATCCTCGTAGAATTTCACCCATTTGTTCATATCGCCCAAACCAACGTTGCCCACACAATGATCAACATGCAAAAGCCCAACCGGAGTAACGGGAAAGAAACTCTGGCGCGGCTCATAGCCGGGCATAAACACACCATTGTAATTTTTCCGCTCAACAAAGGTATGAATTGTCTCGCCGTAGGTGTGAATGGAAGAAACGACAACTTCCCCATGCTCATCCTTCAGTGTACGCGGCGGTGCGGCTGGTGTAGCACCACGATTGACGGTTTCATAAAACGATTTTTCTGCGTCATCTACCCAAAGTGCCATCACTTTAACACCGTCGCCGTGCTTTTTCACGTGTTCGGCAATCGGTGAATCGGAACTTGTCGCTCCGGTAATGATAAGACGTACTTTATGTTGTTTCAGAACATAAGAAACGCGGTCGCGTACCCCTGTCTCCGGTCCTGCATAAGCAATACATTCAAACCCAAAAGCAGATTGATAAAAATATGCGGTTTGTTTAGCATTACCGACATATAACTCAAGATAATCCGTTCCATTTAGTGGCAAAAAATCTACGCTTTGCGCTGTCGTCGGCTGCGTCAGTATTTGTGATGTTTCCACGATAATTCTCCGTTTCTACAAAAAGAATAATTGGTTGGTTAGTGGGTCATTCAAGTAGTTAGTTATTCAGTTTTTTTAGCTTGAGACATAAGCGTTATAGGCTCTGGATTTCTACTACCCATTCCCTTCTTATGCTGTCGTAATTTCATGCTCACTCGCTTTTCCCTCAGCCCAACAACTTACATTGTAGAGCGTTGTTTCAGCAATATTGTGTAAAGCAGTATGTGTTAGAAAAGCCTGATGGCTCGTAATAATGACGTTCGGAAAGGTCATCAGCCGTGCAATCATATCGTCTTGCAAGACGGTATCAGAATAATCATGAAAGAATATCCCTTGCTCCTGTTCGTACACATCAATCCCCAAATAGCCGATATGCCCTGATTTTAAGCCTTCGATAGCATCTGCCGTATTGACAAGACCACCTCTACTGGTGTTAATAAGCATCACACCACGTTTCATCTGTGCAATACGCTCGCTGTTGATAATATATTTCGTTTCCGGCAAAAGTGGTGTATGCAGCGTGATAATATCGGATTTCGCACATAGTGTCAATAAATCGGTAAATTCTGCGCCGAATTGTGTTGTGAGCGATTGGTTCGGATACAAATCATAACAGAGCAAGTTGCACCCGAAGCCGTGCAAAATTTTTGCCACAATAGCACCGATTTTCCCAGTACCAATAATGCCAACGGTTTTGCCATTCATATCAAAACCTACCAGACCGTCCAGTGAAAAATTGAGATCGCGAATGCGATTACTAGCGCGGACAATTTTGCGATTCAATCCCAGCATGAGTGTAACTGTGTGTTCCGCAACCGCATACGGCGAATACGCAGGGACATTTGCAACACGAAATCCCAACTGCCGGGAGTGCTTCAAATCTACATGATTAAATCCTGCCGAGCGCAACGCCAAATACCGTACACCGGCGGCATAGAGTTTATCTAAAACATCGGCAGAAGCATTGTCATTCACAAAAATTGAGATTGCATCCGCTCCACGTGCAAGCTCTGCCGTTGTCTCACTCAAATTTGCCTTGACCATAACCAATTCATGTTTTTTGCCTCCAAGCGCAGCATTAGCGCTTTCAAAGGCTTCCTGCTCAAAGGCGTGTGCGTCGAAAAAGACAATTTTCATTACAACCTCCAAAAATAATTGCACAAAATGATGGTATCAGTCAAGAGTGTTTTCGCCTAATGTACAGCCTGCAAAATTACGGAGTTCTTGAGATTGCACCAAGAAAAGTTCGCATTTTTCCGCTTGGTAAGAAACAATTACCCCGCTCAACGTCTTTCTCTGAGCCGTGGAGCGGGGTATTTAGGGGAAATGGCTATTGTAGGAAGTATACTATTTTTCGGTAAACTCTGCTGCAAAAACTTGACTACAAACTGTTTGTTGTGTTTTGTGCAAACCAAAAGCAGTTCCGATAAGTTTGAATGCGGGATTGAGGATATTTTTGCGGTACCCTCGGTCGGCAGTACCGTCATCAATTAAGAGTCGAACCACGATTTCACGTGCCGTGGAACGGTTGTAGCAGCAATTTTCATTCACAACACCTTTTCCATAGCGAGCGGCGCGGTCGTTCGGATTACTTTTATCACTGCCGACGTGTCCGATAATTCCTCGCGGACCAGTATTATCAACGTGGTCGCGAGCAGCCTTGGAAAGAGCTTGTGATGCTGTAAGTGCTTCCAAAGGACGTGTCATTTTTAATGTCAAAACAGCTTCATCAAGAGCCTTCACACCCTCTTTTGTTGTCAAAGCTTTGTGCCCAGGCGCGGTAAATGTTTTACCTTTGTAAAAACGGCGGTATCCTTCCAGCATTGTTGCATACTCACCCGGTTTGGTACGAACAAAATTCAACTCTTGCACAATACTGAGTTCTATTGGAGTGAGATATGTGGAGGGTTCTACGGCAGGTTTGGTCGTTGCTGTTGCTGCTGTACCTGTCGCTGCTGCACTTGTTGTATTTGCGCCCGTAGCATTCGCGCCTACTGTAGTAGTATTCGTAGCTGGAGAAGACGAGCTAGATGATACAGCAGTATTGGACGTAGGGCTTTGCGGCGTATTACCCATAAGCACCAAAATACGGTCTGCAGATTCGACAATACGACCTTGCTGGTCGACAACAATAACACGATTGCCCTCCTGTCGTGTCTGCCATCCCATAGTATTTTGTGCTTCACTCAACAAAGGTCTTCCGTCTGATGTCGCAATGCCAAAATACTCCCACTGCCCAATAAAACCTTCTTTGGCAAAAAGGCGAAATGCACCAAATTCTTCCACGCTTAGAAAATGACCGCTCGCTGCACGAAACGCAACACGGTCTTGTCCGGCGCTCAGCATTTCAAAGACTTCGTTTTGTCCGATAACATCGCTTTGCGGTACAAGTCGCGCACTGCCTCCGGCAACAGGCTGTAAGCCTAAATATCGTCCGTTTACTGTACGCAGTGCCACACGATGTTCCCCCACAAAAGCAAGGTCAAATATTTCTGTTTCCCGAACACCGGAACTTGTCGCTGTAAATACTGCTCCTGCGCGTGGGTCATTGCCGGCGGAAACAAAACGCCCGTTATTAGCAATGAGAGCTATTTTGCGAGAAGAAATTGGAACAAACACGGGCTGTGCTGCAGTACCGAAGCCTTGTGCACGTTGCATTGGCTGGTTTGTCCATTGTGACCAATTTTGCCCAGAGAATTGATTATTTCCATTGTTCCACTGCGCACCGGTATTGTTGGGTGGATTATTCCACTGTTGGTTATTGGGCTGCGAATTATTCCATTGCTGGTTATTGGGCTGCGAATTATTCCATTGTTGGTTATTGGGAATATTATTTCCCACCGTATTTCCTTGATTATTACCTTGATTGCCCACCCCCTGTCCCAATCCTTGACCAATTCCTTGTCCTAATTGCTGTAATCCGTTATTATTTGATTGATTGTTGGACTGTTGTTGGGTGTTAGGTGACTGATTATTGTTTGCTGCCGATTGGGCGTTCTGTACTTGATTTGAGGCAGAACTTGTTTTTTTGAGAGCGGAAGATTTAGTAACAGTAGGTGCGGGCGTATCTTGTACCGTAAAACTCTCGATTGCCTGCTGTGCAGAAGAACTTGTAGCCGTTTTACTCATTGTCGGAGAGCCGGAAGAAGACTGTTTGGTAGCACCAGACGAAACATTTGCAGGAGCATTTTGTGTAACTGTTTCAGCGGTGAGCGGCGGCGGCGGCTCGGTAGCACTAAATGATGAAACAGAGGAATTACCGGGTTCAAGACGAATTTCAATAGCATCGATTGTTCTACCTTTAGCACCAGCAGCAGCACCATTTTTTACCCATTCTAACCATTCTCCACCGGTCAAATGAACACGATATACAATATTGGTACGAGGCAGACCATAGAGATGAAGTGCAATAGCGTGAATATTTCGTTGGTTTACTGCGCCAGCTGTTTCGCCGCCTGTTACCCATGGCTGCCAAACGCCGTCATCGGTACAAACACTATACCATACACCGCTTTCCGAAGTACCTACTATACGGGCTTGAAAACCGTCAAGCGAAAAGCCTCTGTCCATCATCCCTGCAACTGTACCACTCGCTGTCCAGCCCATAAAACCAGCATCACGTACGGATACTTGAAATTCCAATACTCCTTGCTGTTGTGAAGGAGCTTGGCTTGAGCTTGCCGGAACAGACATTTTTTTGACTTGTGCTAAAGCACTATGACTTACTGGTATGCTTAAAAGAACAGATAGGCAAAGTAAAGCAAATACCGAACGAGTATAATTCTGATTTATCATAACAACCCTCCAAAAAACGAACAAAAAAATTATGTGTGAATTGATGTTCGACAGAATTATACGGTAAAACGTTTAACTGTGCAAGAATGGTTTTTGATACAACTACCCCACAGCCACTCCAAAACAAGTAAAAGCCGCATAAACAGATATTTATGCGGCTTTGCTTTTTTTTTGAAATTCCAGCAGAAACAGGAGATCATCCTTTAGCCATCTTGACGGGGAACTTCCAGCCCAACAAGTCTTGTCGCATTACCGTCCTTTACCTGAAGCAAAACAGCTTGACCGCGCTTTGCTGTCAAAATATCCTTCAATTGCTTTGCCGACTGTAACGCTTGTTTATCAGCTTTAAGAATGACAGCGCCGGGACGTAAACCGATTTTCGCAGCTTCGCTATAAGGAGCAACTTTCGAGACAAGAACGCCACCGGAGATCTCTAATTCTTTGCGTTGTTCGTTTGTTAGCGGTTCAATTGTTAAGCCAAGGTTCTCAAATTTAATCGGTGCATTATCGGTATCTTTATCCGAAGGAGCACTAGGTTTGCCGGGTTCGGCAACAATTTCTTTTTCGTCATCACGGGCTTTGAGCGTCACGATTTTGCTCATACGTTTACCGTCACGCCAGACCGTCAAATTAACATTATCACCCGCACGGCGCATACTTACAAGGCTTTGGAGTTCATTGGATGTTTTGACAGGCGTACCATCTACCTCCAAAATAACATCACCTTCTTGCAATCCTGCTGCTCTACCAGCACTATTTTTCATCACTTCTTGTACCATCACACCGGAGATTTTATCTAAACCAACGGCTTTTGCTGTGGCTTCATTCACCGAGGTAATCTGTACACCAATATATCCACGATTAATTTTACCATCATCCAACAAATCTTCAACGACGGAGCGCATAAGATTTGCCGGAATAGCAAAGCCGTATCCTTGAAAAGCACCGGTACGGGTTGCAATTGCGGTATTAATACCAATAAGTTTTCCCTCTAAATTGAATAATCCACCACCGCTATTACCGGGATTAATTGCGGCATCGGTTTGGATGTAATTTTCCACATTGTAGCCGCCACGCCCCGACAGTCCGCGACCTTTCGCGCTCACAATACCGCTTGTAATGGTAGATTGGAGCGTCCCAAAAGGATTCCCGACCGCAACAACCCACTCCCCAACTTGTACTTCATCGCTATTACCAACAAATGCGGGAGTTAAGGAAATACCGCTTTTCGGTTCAACCTTGATAACAGCAAGGTCAGTAAGTTCGTCACGTCCTATCAGTTTTGCCTTTAGTTCATGTCCGTCAAAGGTAGTGATGGTGATATCTTTTGCATCTTCAATAACATGATTATTAGTAACAATAAAACCATCTCCTGTCAGAATTACACCAGAGCCGCTTCCTTGCGAACGAAAGCCCTCAGATTCTTCTTCTTCCGGCTGACCGCGTTGTCCACGCTGATTCGGACCGAAAAAGCGAAAACCAAAAAAGTCTTCAAATTGCTTCATACGTGGGTCTGCCTTACGTTCTGTCACAACAGCGACGGTTACAACAGAAGGATTCACGGCTTTGCTTACAGCAATAAACGCATTATTCAGCACTTGTGCCGATGATTCTACCTTGACAGGAGGCTGCCCGGATCCCAATTCAATACGCTTACGCATTTGTGCAAACGCAGACGAAACCCCGTCTTCACCAAAAAATGAAACAATGGCAGCGCCAATAATAACGCCAAGCGCTACAAGGACAAGTGCTGCAAGCATCGGTCTTTTTTTCATAGTTCTAACTCCATGAAATAAAATAAGTAATTCAAAGTAATGAGAATATGGACATAGAATCTGTTTTCAAGGGATTCAACCATTAAGACAAAAATACGATACAGAAGCACTGAAGTTACTCATTTTCTCCTTGGTAAGGCGCTTTTAACAGATTTTAACGAATAGTGTGCTTCTGTCTCGTATGCGTTGTTGCAAACGTGTTGACAGGTTCTCTACGAAGTTATCTTCAACTATGCGCACAGACGGGAGTGCCTATACTTAAAAGTGCCTGTACTAAAATTATTCGTCTGAATACTTAGACGGAAGACAATCAAATAAAGTTTATGGGATAATGTGCAACAGAAAATAGATTGAAGTATCCAGTGTTGTATGCAGATTGCAGGCAATCTTGATTTCTGATGGATAGCTGAATTGGAGAAAAAAAATGTCCTCCAAGCCTTTATCACACAACTTGGAGGACATGGTTTTTATAGTTTTGTCGTCGTTAGATTCCCGCAATGCGCAGACGGTTGATTGCCCGTGCCAATGATGCTTCCGCACGAAGGGTATCGTGTTCAGCACGTTTTGCGAGACGTTCTTCCGCACGGCGCTTTGCTTCTTGGGCGCGCTGTACATCAATCGAAGAAGCATCTTCGGCTGTCTCGACAACACATGAAACCTTGTTATTCAGCACTTGCACGAAGCCTCCGCTTGTGGCGTATTTGCTGACTTTGTTGGCGCTGTCATTAAAGACAATTGCACCAATTCCCAAGGTCGCGACCGTTGGCGCGTGATTTGCCAAAACTTGAAACGGCTTATCGCTTGCCGGAACAAGCACTGCTTCTACTTTGCCTTCAAAAGCAAGCCCCGAAGGCGTAATAATTTCGAGGTCGAAGGGTTTTCCTGTGGTCATTGCTGTTTGTGATAATTTGAGAGAAAATCAGTAATAATCAACATTTACGGATCAACATTTAGACTATCGGTTTTTTACGGAGTGGCGCGAAAATATACGCTAATTCTACCGAAAAACCTTCCCAAACCTTTGATTCTACACTGGCTGTACCGCCGCATCCACGTGAGAAAAGGCGAAATTCATTGCCGAATTTGCCTTGTACATTTTCCAGAACATCAATGCTTTTGCGGTCTATATCGACAATCCAATACTCGCGCACTCCTTGGAATTCATACATTTCGCGCTTATCAACCAAGTCATACTTCGCATTGCTTGATAAAACTTCTACAACAATATCCGGTGCGCCTTGAATATTCTTTTCACCGATAATGTCTAAGCGCTCTATTGAAATGAAAATAATATCAGGCTGATATGCTTCGTTGTTTATCGAAGTAAACGTCTATTGGCGAAAGAAATGCTTCTCCAAGTTGGAGTTTAGCAACAAAGGCATCAAGAAGTGTATAAATGCGCCCGACAGACTTTGATGATAAGGTTTTAGTGCTGGCGACATAAGAAATTATCCTCCGATAAGTTGATACGGAGCGTCTTCGGGCAATGCCTCGTAATCCGCAATCATATGCGGTCATGGCTTGGCGAGTATTTCACTGATGCCCATAATCACAGCACATTTGCTTGATTAAATTCTCATTTGGTCTTTGACAGCTACCGTTTTATCGGTTTGGTTTGTGCCTGTGTGGAGCGTTTCTTTCGGCTCTACAAGCATTGTCCAGACTTCTTCGCCATTTTTTGTGTATGGCAGATGCTCTACGCCTTTCGGAACAATAAGGATTTCGCCCGGCTTTACTTCTGCTGTGCTTCCATCGCGGAAGTCCATATAGAGCGTTCCTTTATACACGACAAACAACTCGTCCTCGTGTTCGTGGCTGTGCCAAACAAAATCATCTTTCAAACGAGCAATTTTAACAAAATTCTCATTCAATTCTCCAATCACTCTTGGAGACCATGTTTCGCTAAAAAGGCTGTATTTTTCTGCGATATTGGCGTGTACGAACATACAATCCTTCTTGGAGTCAATCCTAATCAATACGTGATAAGAAAAAGGCAGAAATCGCTTTGGAAAAATTCCGAAAACGCTTTCTGCCTTTTGCTTTTTTTCAATTTACTGTTTCATTTTCGCCGCTTTTTCTTTTGCTTCATCAAGCGTACCGACGTAGCTGAATGCGCCTTCGGGCAAATCATCCACTTCACCGTCCAAGATAGCTTTGAAGCCAGCGATAGAATCTGCTATTTTCACGTAACGACCTTGTACACCGGTGAACTGTTCCGCTACAAAGAATGGTTGCGAGAAGAAGCGCTCAATTTTCCGTGCGCGAGCAACAGTGATTTTATCCTCGTCAGAAAGTTCATCAATACCCAAGATGTTGATAATATCTTGCAAATCTTTGTAGGTTTGAAGCACTTGTTTAACGCGAACAGCAGTATTGTAATGCTCATCGCCAATAATGTACGGGTCAAGAATACGCGAGGTAGAATCAAGCGGATCCACAGCCGGATAGATACCTTTCTCTGAAATCTGACGGGAAAGTACCGTCGTCGCGTCGAGGTGGGCAAACGTATTTGCCGGAGCAGGATCGGTAAGGTCGTCCGCAGGTACATACACAGCTTGTACGGAAGTAATTGAGCCTTTGGTTGTCGAAGCGATACGCTCTTGCAAAGCACCCATTTCAGTAGCCAACGTTGGCTGATACCCTACCGCCGAAGGCATACGACCAAGAAGCGCTGATACTTCCGAGCCTGCTTGGGTAAAGCGGAAGATGTTATCAACGAAGAGAAGTACGTCGCGTCCTTCTTCGTCGCGGAAGTATTCTGCCATCGTGAGTGCTGTAAGAGCTACACGAGCGCGAGCGCCAGGCGGTTCGTTCATCTGACCAAATACCATCGCTGTTTTATCCAAAACGCCTGATTCTTCCATTTCCAAATACAAGTCGTTTCCTTCGCGCGTGCGCTCACCTACGCCTGCAAACACGGAGTAACCGCCGTGTTGTTTAGCGATATTATTGATGAGTTCTTGAATAATAACTGTTTTTCCTACACCGGCACCACCAAAAAGACCTGTTTTACCACCCTTGGTAAAGGGCTGAATAAGGTCAATAACTTTAATACCTGTTTCAAACATTTCTTTTTTCGTAGAGTACGAAGCAAAGTTCGGTGCAGGACGGTGAATCGGAGACGTTTTGTTATTTTTCAAACCTTCTTTGCCGTCAATCGTATGACCAGTTACGTTAAAAAGGCGACCAAGGACATTTGGACCAACCGGCACGGCAATCGGCTTGCCGATATCTTGAACTTTCATACCACGTGTCAAACCATCGGTAGAGTCCATCGCGACAGCGCGAACACGGGATTCACCCAAGTGCTGTTGCACTTCGCAGACGAGTTCTTCTGCTTTACCGGTATCAACAGATGTGCGCGGAATACGGAGTTCGTTCAAAATACTTGGGAGTGAACCGCCGGAAAATTCTACGTCCACCACCGGACCGATAACCTGTACGATTGTGCCTTCATTCATAGCGTTGTACAAAAAATATGTGGGAAAAAGTTGTATGAGTATTGATTTTTCGTGATATTCTGTGATAGTCTTTGTTGACAGCTTTGTAATGATATAAAGCCTTCAAAAGTACGGAATAAGTGTCATTTTGGCAAAATAAATTCTTTGGTTTGACGTTTTATGACAACACTTCGCCGTAAAGTTATTGTTAATCCCGCTTCCGGCAACGGGCGAACGGGAAAAACATGGCGTAACACCGAAGCCTTTCTCAGAAAAACACTCGGTGATATTGATGTTTCTTTTACTCGCGCCGTCAAAGACGGGACAATACTTGCTGCACAGGCGCTGCGCGATGGAGGGTATGACCATATTATTGCCGTTGGTGGTGATGGGACACTCAGTGAAGTGATGAACGGCTTTTTTGTCAATGACCGTCCTATCAATCCTCAAGCATTGCTCTCCTTTATTCCATCCGGAACAGGCAGTGATATTGCCAAAACTCTCGGCATACCAACGGATAAACAGTATGCAATTGCGCGTATTGCTGCATTACTGACCGAGGGAAACAAGCAGATGTTAGATGTAGGAAAAATCACCCACAAGCGGCTTGACAATACAGATTTTACGGGATATTTTCTTAATGTTGCGAGTTTTGGTATGAGCGGGAATGTCGTGAAACATATTAACCGCGCTTCGTTTTTGAAGCGTTTTGGCGGGAAAGCTGCTTTTTACGCGGCTTCCATGATGTCACTGAGCCAGTACCGTAATAAACCAGTCCATATTCGTATTGAGCAAAACAACACGACCGTTTTTGAAGAATACTTAGATACAAGATTGGTGGCTGTTGCCAACGGACGGTGGTTTGGTGGTGGTATGCTCATTGCTCCGAATGCTTCGCCGAATGATGGATTGTTTGATATTGTTTTGATTGAAAAATTGGGCGCTTTAGAAACTGCCGTCAAATTTCAGAAAATTTATTCCGGCTCACATTTACACGAAGAATCCGTGCGTGTCATACGTGGAACACGCATGAGTGCAACAACAGAAGAAACAGTCTGGATTGATTGCGATGGTGAATTTCCGGGGAAATTACCTTTGACAATTGAGATAATACCTGCACTTTTGCCCTTCGTCTGAATTCTGCCTCATCAAACCCTCTGTTTGATTGGGGAAAAAATTGTAAGTTTGAAGACTCGTCTATACTCTGAAACTTTACACTTGATTCGTTTTATTCATAATTATTCATATGCAAGAATTTATTCTGCGTTTTATTCCAACCGCACTTCAGCAAGACCTTGATATATTTCGTAGGGCGCGATTGCTTGTTACAACATGTTTTTTTTCATCCTTTATTGCCTTGTTTTACGCATTTCAGTATTTGGTTGTCATGGGCAATGGTATCGGCGCTATTCCACTTGGCATTGCAACAGCATTGCTTGTGTCAATGCCGTTTATGCTACGGAATGGCTGGAATTTAGATGTACTATCACATGTTTTAGTAGCTTCGTTCCTCTTTGTCAGTACAGCGCTTGTTTCATTTGAAGGTGGTCATGATACAGCAACGCGCGTCTGGATAGCGATTGTTCCACTTCTGGCAGTCATATTTACCGGCATGAAAGGCGGTGTTCGTTGGCTTGTGGCAACTTTACTCATTTTGGCGGTGTTTTTTGTACTGAAAATAATGGGTATTGAAGTTCCGGCGGTCAAAATTTCTCCTTTACAAAAGCAAATTCAAGGTTTTCTCGGCATGGCGGGAATAGCAATCTTAGTCTTTACACTGGCGCAAATCTATGAGCGTAGCAAAGATTCAACTCTCCGTCAAATGGAAACCATGCGAGAAGAATCCGAGGCTCGTGCTGCGGCTGATTATGCCGCACTCGAAACAATGAAACAAGAAAATGAAGCAAGGGCAAAACGTGATTTAGAGCAGATTGAAAATCAAAAGCAGTATTTAGCTTCACACGTTTCCACAGCACTTCACGCAATTGAACTTATGTCCGAAGGCGACCTGACAGGGCGCTTGCAAGCAGAAGCTAACGATGATATTGGAATGCTCTTCAATGCAATTAATCGCAGCATCGAAAATGTCAGCGCGATGATTGCTCAGGTGGCTGAGTCCGTAAATAATACTGCTGATGCTGTTTCACAGATTAGCGGTGCCACCGAAGAACTTTCTTCCGGTGCAAAAGAACAAAACGGTCAAGTGGTACAACTTGCCGGAGCTGTCGAAGAAATGTCCCGTACTATCAGCGAAAACACGCAGCAAATCTCGGTCGCAGCCTACGAAGCCTCGCTCGCAAATGATGAAGCATTTCAAAGCGAACAAGTCATGCGCAGCATGATTAGCAATGTGGAAAAAGTCGGCAAAGTGGTCTTGGATTCCGCCGCGAAAATCAAGCAATTAGGTCAATCCAGCGAGAAAATTGGCGAAATCGTCTCAGTAATTGATGAAATTGCCGACCAAACCAATCTTCTTGCGTTGAATGCCGCTATTGAAGCCGCCCGTGCCGGTGAATCAGGGCGCGGATTTGCCGTTGTTGCCGATGAAGTGCGCAAACTCGCCGAGCGTACACAAAAAGCAACGAAAGAAATTTCGACGATGATAAAAACCATTCAAAACGAGATGGGTGCTGCCGTCAAAGGCATGAACGAAGGCACGACACTTGTTGAACAAGGCTCACAGCTTGTTACCCAAACAACGCAAGCCTTAGAGCAGATTATTAACCGCACAAGCAAAGTGTCTGATGTGATGTCGCAGGTTGCTTCCGCCAGCGACCAGCAATCTTCAACCAGCGCACAAATGGCACAAAGTATGCATGCGATGTCGGCTGTGGTGGAACAATCCACGCAAGGCGTAAACGATATTGCACGCAGTATTGAGCATTTAAGCCGACAAGCCGATGAATTACGCGCATCAATGAGTCGCTTTGTCCTCAGCCAAGAGCAATACCGTAGCGCCGGAAAAACATTGCAACAAGGAAATAATCGCGCTTTGCCACCCTCTAAACGCTAATGGAGAAATATAGCAAGAACCTGATTCATACGCATTTTTCTTACCTTTTTCTTTTGATACTATGAGCCGATATTTTGCCGCTTCCCTCTATGCGCTTGTCGCCATTGGACTTGAAGCAGACCGGACAATTCAACAGCACCAAAACCTTGTGTCTGAGTCCGACGATCGTCCTCGCACTGTTACTCAGCATCTTTCCAAACAAGCTACGAAGCGCTCTGTATCAGTAGCGCCATCTACTCCGACAACTCAGCAGACCAAATCATGCTGCTCATTAGAAGAAACCGATAATGCTGACAATCAATCATCCCAAAGCGCGACCGCTCAATTTGCTGCCCTCACGCATGACCGCTCCTTTGTCAATAAGCACGAAGAGCCCCTTCCCTTCGTTTTCGAGGGCAAAGGTGCCACAGTAACGGTCAAAGCAGCAGACGGAACGGATTGCTCCGGCTACGAAATCAAGCCCGCCAAAGCCACCAATAATGTCATTTTCGTTATCCACGAATGGTGGGGATTGAACGATTACATCAAAAAAGAAGCCGAAACATTAAGCGCTGAACTTGGCGCACGGGTGATTGCACTTGACCTTTATGACGGCAAAGTGGCAACAACCCGCGAAGATGCTGGCAAATATATGCAAGCCAATAAGCCGGAGCGCTCGAAAGCGATTATTGCTGCTTTCCAAAAATATGTTGGAACAGAGGCAAAGATTGCGACGGTAGGATGGTGCTTTGGTGGAGGCTGGTCACATCAGGCTTCATTGGCTGTCGGCAAACAAGCCGTTGGTTGCGTGATTTACTACGGTATGCCGGAGATGGATGCTGCCAAATTATCAGCAATGAATGCACCGACGCTGGGTATTTTTGCCAAGCAGGACAAATGGATTACACCCGAAGTCGCTTCTAAATTTGAAGCGGCAACAAAAGCAGCCGGAAAGTCTGTCGAAATCAAAATTTACGATGCCGACCACGCTTTTGCGAACCCCAGCAATCCGAAATTCCAAAAAGAAATGGCTGAAGAAGCGCATAAAATGGTGCTTGCATTCTTCAAAAAGTGTTTTGCCTAAATAAGACTTCAACACGATGATATACTTCATCTCGGACTTGCACTTAGGATTAGGTGAGCGCAGCGCCGACAAAGATCGTGAACGCTTGCTTCTCAAATTTCTCTCTCATATAAAGCCGCATACTGAGCGGCTTTTTATTTTAGGGGATTTGTTTGACTATTGGTTTGAATACAAAACCGTTGTACAAAAGCAGCATATTCGCACCTTGGCGGCTTTAGCAGACATCGTAGAAAGTGGCATTCCGGTGGATTATGTGATTGGCAATCACGATTTCGGGCATCGAAATTTTTTCGCCGAAGAGCTTGGTGTAACAGTGCATTATAGCGATGTGACTGTGAATCTTCACGGAAAGACGTTTATGCTGGCACATGGCGATTGTAAAGAATTGGACAGCCGCAAATCGCGATTTATTCGCTCCGTCCTCCGAAACCCGCTTGCACTCAAGGCATGGACGGCATTGCATCCAGATATTGGCATTGGTTTGGCATCGGCGGCATCCCGCAAAAGCCGCATACAATCAAGTTTGCAGCCGACAGCGAATGAGCGAGAAGGATTAGAGCGCTTTGCGCGGCAAAGCATCGGCGAGGGATATGATTACGTTGTTATGGGGCATATTCATTTGCCATACACGGCAAGGCTTGAATACAAGGGCAGGAGCGGTTTGTATGTTAATACAGGAGATTGGCTGACACATGACAGTCTTGTACGGTTTGATGGTACAACATTGGAACTATGTGCTTTGACAACAATGCTTTGCGTATGAACCTCAGGATAAAGATCTTTGTGCATTTGACAAATTTTTGATCGGTAGTACTTCCGATAAGCCTTGGTCAAGAAGCAACAAAACATTCTTGTAATCAAACCTTGGATTCCAACCAAGTTCGCACTGTACTTTGGCAGAATCATACACACGGTCAATTTTTTCAGGCAAATCCCATGAACGCTTTATAAAATCTCGCACCAACTCAGGTGCACGACACTTCAGAACGCTTACTGCATCGTGCCACAGTTCTTCGCAATCTTCCTTCTGAAATGGCGTAACACCTGAAACAATATATGTTTCACAAACTCCACCAACACTTCTTTCCAATGCTAATGCGTGTGCTTCTGCCACATCTCGCGCATCCACTCCCCGCGAAAGCCTGTACCAAGCCATAAGCGGTGCAGGTTCAGGAAAACAGCGCGACATTCGGATAATGCTTACTTTTAACCCAGCACTTTCGGAAGCCGCACGGAATAAGTCTTCGGCGGCAAGTTTGGTACGGTGATAAATGCTTATGGGCTGCGGCAGAGTTTGTTCGTCAATCCATGCTGCTCTACCTTGTAAGCGAGATGCGGAGCCGTAAAGAGCGGTTGTACTCGTAAAGACGATTTGTTTGATATTGTTCACTAAAGCACATTGTATCAGGCGTTCTGTTGCTCCGACATTGATATGCTCAAATTCTGTGTCTGGCATAATCCCAACATGCGGAGCGTGCAAAGCGGCAGTATGAACGATAGCATCTACGCCCTCGCACAATCGGCTTAGTAATGCAGTATCAGTTATATCCCCGACAATATCTACGGTCGAAGCGGGAATTTTGTCCAGACCGATAACATCATGAAAAGGAGACAATCGGACATAAATAGCCCTACCAATGCGCCCTGCCGTACCTGTGAGGAGTATACGCATAACAATGCTACAAAAGCGTTTTCAGTAATTCCAGCCCTTCTTGCCATTCTCCCAAGCCCGAAGCCGCATTGATATGCCCTTTTGCGCCGATATTCACGAAACGGCTGCCCCATGCTTTTGCATAGATTTCAGCCTGTTCGAGTGAAATATACTCGTCATTTTCTGATGCGACCACAATACTCGGAAACGGCAATGGCACAAGCGGAACAGGCGCGAAACCCTTCGGACCGGCAGGATATGCTGCACCGAGCGGGTCGGAAGGAGCAACAAGGAACGCAGCTTTGATGCGGTGTTTGGTCGTTTGTGCCAGATGTGCGACTGCTGCGCATGAAGAACTATGCGCGACAAGTACGGCACTTCCTTCCGGTACAGTTGCAAGCGTTTTGTCTATGCGGCGCACCCAATCGGCACAGTTCGGCGTGTCCCAATCATCCTGCATAATGCGTATCCATGCAGGATTGAGGCGCTGCCAGATAGTTTGCCAATGCTGCTCGCCGGAATTACCAAGTCCCGGAAGAATAAAAACGTTTGTCATGGTTGCAATTTTTAAGGAGAAAAGATGATTCAATTACTTCGCAAAGTAGTTTGGTGATTCCTTCGTAATCAAGATATTGTGCGGGTGTGATTCCTTTAAGCCCGAACCTGTCATTTTCACGAACTGCGCATTTTCTTTCATTTCTTGAATCGTCTGGCAGCCGCAGTAGCCCATAGCAGCCCGTAAGCCGCCTGTCATCTGGTAAATCGTCTCCGCGACATTGCCCTTAAACGGTACGCGCCCTTCGATTCCTTCCGGCACAAGTTTCGAGATTTCTTCCTCAACGTCTTGAAAATAGCGGTCTGCCGAGCCTTGCTGCATTGCGCCCAGCGACCCCATACCACGATACACCTTGTACGCCCGTCCGTCTAACAGCACCTTTTCGCCCGGCGATTCCTCATGCCCCGCGAGCATTCCGCCGACCATGATAGAATCTGCTCCCGCAGCGATTGCCTTGGCAACATCGCCTGTTTGCTTGATACCGCCGTCGGCAATAAGCGGAACGTCCGTTCCCATTGTAACAGAAGCGACGTTCATAATTGCCGTTACCTGCGGAACGCCAACGCCTGCAATGATGCGGGTTGTGCAAATCGAACCTGGACCAATTCCCACTTTCACCGCATCCACACCCGCGTCAATCAAGGCTTTTGCGGCTTCTGCTGTGGCGATATTGCCCGCAATAATTTGTGCATCAGAAAATTGTTTTTTCAAGAGCCGCACCATGTCGATAACGCCCCGCGTATGTCCGTGCGCTGTATCCACGATACAAGCATCTACACCCGCCTGAACCAAGGCTGCCATGCGCTCCGGCGTATCTTGTGCAACACCCAATGCAGCTCCAACGCGCAAACGTCCTTGCTCGTCTTTGCAAGAGTTCGGATATTTTTTCTTTTTCTGAATGTCTTTGAAGGTAATTAAGCCTTTCAAAATTCCGGCATCATCCACAACAGGCAATTTTTCGATACGATTTTTCTGCAAAATTGCTTCGGCATCTTCGAGCGTTGTGCCGACGGGCGCAGTAATGAGACGATCTTTAATCATCAATTCGCCGATGAGCAGATTGCTGTCGGGCTGAAAACGTAAATCGCGGTTTGTGATAATTCCCACAAGACGCATAGAATCGTCCACCACCGGCAATCCGGCAATTTTGTACCGTGCCATGAGTTCCAGTGCGTCATAGACGGTTTGTGTGGCTTTGAGCGTAATCGGCTTCCGAATCATGCCGCTTTCGGAGCGCTTGACTTTATCCACTTCGGCGGCTTGCGCGGCTATGCTCATATTTTTGTGAATAATGCCGATGCCGCCTTCGCGTGCCAGGGCAATCGCCATTTCGGATTCGGTAACGGTGTCCATTGCCGCACTGACGACAGGAATATTCAGCGTGATGCCGCGTGTGAGTTTGCTTTGGAGGCTGACCGAGCGCGGCAGCACTTCGGAATAGCGCGGAACAAGCAAAAGGTCGTCGAAGGTGAGTGCTTCGGGGGTGAGGATTTTGGTCATGGTGGAGCGAAAATAAAAATTGAAGTGATTGATTTTCAAGGTTGTGAGCGTGGCGGAAGTGAGGAATAGTATTCGGTCAAAGAATTAAATTCCGCTTCGTACTCCGCACAAATAAACGCTCCGTCAGGAAACGGCTTGCCCATTTCAGCATGCTTCAAACAGATTCACATCAGGAATACGATTGACAAATCAGCCTGTGCTAGGTGCGACTCTTCTGCCGCATTTGTTGCAGATTTCCTCAGACGTAGAATTTGTCGTCATAGCCAATGCTTCCATAATAATTATTGGTTACTACTTTGAGTTGAACTTTATTGTTGGGGTTATAAAACGATTAGGTAATTGATACCCGAAGGATAAGACTTGTTACCGCTCCAAAAAATACTCCGCAAACGCTTCCACCTCTTAACGTTCATGCTCCAGAAAGCGCGTAAAAAGGTCATAGCCGACACTTGAGCGCAATGCCGAAATGCCAACATCAATCAACCGCAAGCCTTCCGACGTAAGAAAGATATTATCAAACGGCGCACCGACAATGTTGGGCGGGCAACGCAAATGACGGTGAACAAATCCCGCCTTGTGAAGCGCGGCGCGTTCATCCCGACAAACATCCAACCACAATGCGCGTTTTTCCTGCTCGTAAATACATCATTATCGTCTTACAAATCTACCATTCTTTGCCGAAGCGCACAAATGCTTGTTATACAGCTATATTCACGATACAATATCTTGAGCGTCGCGGGTGTTTTTTTGAACAGCGATTGCGCCGAAAAGTGCAAGTAAAAAGGCAAAAGCGTAATATCCTTTATCGCTGCCAGATAAATTCGCATTCCACAGCCCGACGGTCAACAGCACAATGGAAAGAATCGTAGCAAACCAGCAAATACCGTAATACAAGCCTGTTACCGGCACACCTTCTAATCGGTCTCGAACAGATTTTTGCACCGAGACCACAGCAAATAAGCCAAACATAAGAACAGTAAAGTAAAATCCTTTTTCGCTTGGAAGCATTTGTGCATTCCACAATCCAACGATATAGCCTATAATACCTGCCCCGACGGCAATCCATGAGGCAGCGATAAATGCAACAGAAGGTTTCATAATCTCAAGAAATCCTGAAAGTAATGGAATTATGTTATTTTGTTTTATTCATACTTTTACGATGCTTTTCAATAATACCAATCGTATGCTGGTAAAGATTTGTTCCGCCCGGTGCGCCATGACCGGGAACTACTACGGAAGCAGCATCAAAGCGTTCTGCTACATTCTGTACGCTTTTTGACCATTCTGCCAAAACAGCATCACCGATAAACCCGACACTTTGCGTTTCGGCAGTTTTTATCAAACAACCACCCACAAGAATACGCGGCTCGGCAATCCACACCACGATGTTATCTACCGTATGCCCTGCACCCGGAAAAAACACGCGAATACTGAATTTCCCTACGCGAAATGTTGTATCATTGGGTAAAAGAGCCTTGTTCGGCAAAGGAAAGCCGCGTTTAACCGACCATTCGCCTGTCAGTGGCGTTGTCCAAACCTCAATTCCACGCTGCTGAAGCGTTGCAATACCGCCAACGCGATCTTCGTGAGCGTGAGTAGCGACGACTTTCCGAACCGGCTTGCGCACCGCTTGCTCTGCCCAACGTAACAAACTGTCCGTTTGTGTATTGTTACAAGGCGTGTCAATCATCAGCAAGTCATGTTCCCCCTCAATGATCAAACCATTAGAAGGCACAGGTGTACCATTAAACCAAAGATGGGAAATATGCCGCCAAACGCCGTCTGACATTTTAACAACCTCAACACCACGCATCATTGCTACGGAATCAGATGTCTGAGCAATTATACCATCATAACCCCAGATAAAGACCACCCAGGAAACCATTGCAGAAACAAATAGACGCATTATAACCAGAAAGAATGAATGAAAAATAAAAGCACTAAAGCCGCTTCAAATCTAGTTTGAGGCGGCTTTAGCAACATATATTCTGAACAATATCATGCTCGATAATCCTTACTCATCCGACGCAGGATTTTTCACTTCTACCACAACCGTTCGACAATAAAAACGGGCTTCGGGTAATTCGTTATTTTCGTACAAAAGAGGTTTTTGTTTACCACGACCTTCAACCTTGATTTCTCGTACCGCACCTGCTTTGTCTAAACCCAAGGATGCCTGCACCGCTTTGGCACGGTCGGTAGAAATTTTCAAATTTGCTTGCTCTGTACCGATAACATCAGTGTAGCCGGTAATTGTAACGCTCGACTCAGGTTTTAAGCGCTTTTCTGACTTGATAAATTCCACAATTTTTGCATTACCGTCTTCTACTTTTGCAGACCCGAAAGGAAAGAGAATCATGCTGTAACGGTCTTTTTCCACGTCGTTTGCTCGCTCACGTTTTTTCTTTTGAATGGTAATCTGCTGCACGGGAACAGACATTCTTTTCGATTTCAAATTCGGGAGTGTTGGATAGCGAACTTCCAATTCGTAGGTCATGGGAAGTGTATCAAGTGGGATGTTGTTTTTCTCTTTGTTGATTTTCCAATCCACGACCGGGCGGATATTACCTGCTGCGGAGATAGGATTGCGCAAAGCCTTTTGGCGCTGTTTAATTGCGATACTCCACTGTTGCGGAGTTTCATCTTTGGTTTCAACTTTGCTGTAAAAGCGAATAATCGGCGGTGTAGCTTCGCGTAATGTATCTTGAATAAAGACCGGCTGAATAACCGACCAAGCACCCGTAATTTCAACACGGCGATTTTCCGCTTCTGCCTCAAGTGGGCTTTCTTTAGAATTAGAGGATTTCTCCGGTAAATCGCGCGCCTGAACATTCAACCGCGCAGGGTCAATCTTCCAAACATTTTGAAAGTAATCCTTTACCGCCTGTGCACGTTTCATAGACAAATCTTTATTACCTTTTTCGGGTCCGACATTCGCATTGCAGCCTGTTATCGTGATTGTTTCGGTGGAATTTTTCAAGCGATGTCCAATCACATTCAAAACCTCATAGTACACTTCTAGTGTCTCTTTATTGTACAGGCGCTCAGGTCGAAAACTTTCAGCACCAATATCAGTCATTTTGATATAACGCTCCGGAATAACGGCAGAATTATCATCAAAAAAAATGTAGTTCAGAAGCGGATGAATCTGACGACTTAAAAATTCATCCACACGAATTTGTACCACCGGTACTTCTACGCCGTTTGCTTCCACACCAAGTGCGCGGATTTTAGGTTTGCCGTCATTTGCTTCTTCCTCTTCTTGTGCCAATATAGGCATTGCCAGCATTAGTACCAGCATAGCAAGGCTGCAGTATCGTATCAACCGAAAAAAACTGTGTTGTTGTGTCATGGAACCACCTCCAAAGTGGGAAATAATAAAGTTGTGTGTTGCTTGCCTCTATTGAATAGCGTTTGTGTACGAGAAATTTCGCGCGATGTTACTTTCGCACCACTATATTACTGTTGACGCAGAGCACTAGCCAATGTTTTTTAGCACCTGCATTTGCTACAAAACACGGCTATGCTCTTTGACCTTTGCGAAGATACAAAAGTTTAAGCAGATGGAAAGGAAGATATTACGCAAAAACTTCGCTGAAATAAGCGTATAACTGCATCGGGCGTATGTCACAAAAAAACGCAAGAGAAGCATTGCTCGCTCTTGCGTTTTATCATGTTCATTTTTTTAGTTCGAGTTTTTTTACTGTCAAACAGTCGTCAAACGATGGTCAGACATTGAGTACATTCCGAGCAATCACCATACGTTGTACTTCGCTTGTACCTTCGCCGATAGTAAGGAGTTTGGAATCGCGCCAAAGTTTTTCAACGGGGTACTCTTTGGTATAACCATAGCCGCCATGAATCTGTATTGCTTCTTCCGCAATGGCAACGGATGCTTCGCTGGCAAACATTTTTGCTTGTGCGGCTTCGAGCGTGATTTTCATACCATTGTCTTTCATCCATGCTGCTTTGAAGGTTAGTAACCGTGCAGCTTCTACTTTCATAGACATTTCGGCAATTTTGAATTGAATCGCCTGCATTTCTGCGAGGGATTTCCCGAATTGTTTGCGGGTTTTTGCATATTGCACTGAATGTGCGAGTGCTGCTTCCGCCAAACCGAGCGACAAGGCGGCAATCGAAATACGTCCACCGTCCAAGATTTGAAGCGCTTGAATAAAACCTTCGCCTTCGTTGCCGATAAGATTTTCACCCGGAACTCGGACGTTATCCATGATAAGCCCCGCCGTGTCACTACATCTCATCCCAACTTTATTTTCTTTTTTCGAGCCGTAAAAACCTTTCATAGACTTATCCACAACAAAAGCAGAGATGCCTTTGTTTCCTTTATTGCGGTCGGTAATAGCAAGCATTACGCCGATATTGCCGACATTACCGTGGGTAATAAAATTTTTGGAGCCATTCAAAATCCAGTCATCACCGTCGCGGACTGCTGTTGTCAGCATACCGCTTGCATCTGAACCGGAGCCGGGTTCGGTGAGTCCCCACGCACCCATGGTAGAGCCACTAGCAAGTTGAGGGATATATTTTTGCTTGAGTGCTTCACTACCGAAATTCAGAATATGCCCTGTACATAAACCGTTATGCGCCGCTACTCCAAGCGCAATTGCGGGACAGGCTTTGGCAATTTCTTCTACAATCAAGGCGTACTCCACATATCCCATACCGCTTCCGCCGAGTTCAGTCGGAACCATAATTCCCAAAAAGCCTAAGTCACCAAGTTTACGAAAAATGTCGGTAGGAAACTCTTGTGTTTCGTCAAAATGAAGCGCTTGCGGGGCAATTTCGTTTTGCGCAAAGGAGCGGGCGGTGTCGCGGATAGCCTCTTGCTCTGCGGTAAGCGAAAAGTCTAAACCCGCCGTCGTTTCTAGCGTTGCAGTCATATCAAATAGTAGGAAACAAGTGAAAAAAACAAATGTAAGCACCCGTTGAACACACGAAATGCGGTACAAAAATACAACCCTTTTCGCGTTATTTTCAATTATTTTTTCGCTAGCGGCGAAATTTTTGGTCATTTGGCACATCCCGCTTATTTACACACTACCGACTTCTTCAACAAAAAAAGCCGCAAAGAATCTTGATTCCATGCGGCTTTGAAGATTTTACTCAGCAAATTACTTCAACAAGATTCCACCTTTGCTGACAAAAAATGGTACAAACACAAGGCTGATAATAGCCATGAGTTTGATAAGAATGTTCAGCGCCGGACCGGATGTGTCTTTGAACGGGTCACCAACGGTATCGCCCACAACTGCCGCTTTGTGCGTGTCCGAGCCTTTGCCGCCAAGCTGTCCCGTTTCGATGTATTTCTTTGCATTGTCCCACGCGCCACCGGAATTTGCCATCGAAATAGCAAACATTACGCCGGAAAGCAATGAGCCGATAAGCACACCTGCCAACATCTTCACGCCGAAAAGCAAGCCCACCAAAAGCGGTGTCAAAATTACGAGCAAGCCCGGAGCAATCATCTCGCGGAGCGATGCTTTGGTCGAAATATCAACACAGGTGCGGTAATCAGCACGTGCTTTGCCTTGGAGCAAGCCCGGAATCTCACGGAATTGGCGACGAACTTCTTCAATCATATCGAATGCTGCTTTGCCGACGGATTTCATCGTCATAGCCGAGAACGCAAGCGGCAAGGCGGCACCGGTCATCAAACCCGCTAATACTGCGGGGTCGGTGAGGTTAATCGTGTTCAGTTCAGGTTTTGCCTGTGCTGCACGGGTTAAAAACGCTGAAGTCAGCGCCAAACCGGTGAGAGCAGCTGAACCAATCGCAAAACCTTTGCCGATAGCAGCAGTCGTGTTGCCCGCAGCATCAAGCGCGTCAGTGCGTTTGCGAATGTCTTTGCCCATTTCTGCCATCTCGGCAATACCACCCGCATTATCCGACACCGGTCCGTATGCGTCAATCGTCAAGCCCACTGCAATTGTGCCGAGCATACCGATAGCCGCCATCGCAATACCGTACATTCCCGCATAGCTGTAACCAACCGCAGCCGTAATCGCAATCAGCAACATCGGAATAACCGAACTGTTATAGCCATTTGCCAAGCCGTAGATAATGTTTGTCGCTGCGCCCGTTTGAGAAGCCTGAGCAATTTCGCGGACGGGATTGTAGCGGTGCGAGGTAAAATATTCAGTAATCAAACCAATGAGCAAACCGGAAATCAAACCCGCCGCAAGAGCGATAAATACACCGGTGTTGTGGTAGATATACGGGCTTTCTGCGGAGAGTTTGAAGTCAGCGGGAATAAATTTCATCGTCGGATAATAGAGCGCTACAAGCATAAACAACGTTGAGCCGATGAGCGCATTTTTGAGCGAGGATTCTACTTTATCTTCCGATTTCGGATTCACCAAAAAGAGCGACAAGAAACTTGCAACAATACCAATACCGCTTACAATAAGCGGGAAGAGCAATGCCGCTACACGCAAGTTTTCATCTGGGACGTACGCAAATGCCGTCGCACCGATAACCATTGCCGCGCAGGTAGATTCTGCAACTGAGCCAAAAAGGTCAGCGCCCATACCGGCAATGTCACCTACGTTATCACCTACGTTGTCAGCAATAACGGCGGGATTACGCGGGTCGTCTTCGGGAATGCCTGCTTCTACCTTGCCTACAAGGTCAGCGCCTACGTCTGCTGCTTTGGTATAGATACCGCCGCCCACACGACCGAAAAGCGCTACGGACGAGCCGCCAAGCGCAAAGCCGGAAAGAATTTCCATGATGATATGAATTTGCTCATTTGGAAATATCCCACGAAGTGCGATATAGACAATGGCAATACCCAAAACAGCAAGCCCTGTCAAGCCGAAGCCCATTACTGCGCCTGAATTGAAGGCGATTTTGAATGCTTCTTGCAAAGAGATACGCGCAGCAGCAGCCGTGCGGACGTTACCTTTTGTTGCAATGTTCATACCGATATATCCCGCAGCAACGCTGATTCCGGCACCAATGAGAAAACTCACTGCCGACAGCAAACCCATCGGGACAGTTGCGTGGGGGTCGCTGATTGCAAAGGCAATGATAACGGCAAAAAGCGCCATAAACACTGCGAGAATCGTGTATTCACGCTTCAAAAATGCCATTGCACCTTCGGCAATAGCAGAAGAAATTTCCGTCAAACGTGCAACTTCTGCTTCAGAAGCTGCGCCGTTTTCGATGGAAACAGACGTTACTCTTCGTTGGAAAACGAAAGCAACGATAAGGGACAACAGCCCTAATGCTAAAATAATAGCCAAATACGTCATAAATTGTGAATTGATGAAAGTGGAACAAAATAAGAGTGATTTGCATTCGCACGAAAAAGCGCAGAAGCCGAAAAAAACCGCACTTACATACACTTTGTATAGTCTGAACTTCGTTCTCAAAATTGAAAACAGCCTCGAATTTACGCAAAAAAATTTTGACTTAGCGAGGAAAAAATTCTATATTTGAAACCCGTCTAAAAACAAAAGCGCGATCTTAGCTCAGTTGGTTAGAGCGTTACCTTGACATGGTAAAGGTCACAGGTTCGAGTCCCGTAGGTCGCACAACACCTATTGTTTCAAGCCGCATGATTTTCGTGCGGCTTTTTTGTTATGTTTAGCAACCTCCGTTGGAAGGAGATGGTCTGTTTAGTTACTATACCGGCATTGTCATTATCGGTTTTTCGCATAAAAGTGCAAAGATTTTCGTATATTACTTTTATGCTCTCAGCATTGATAAATCAACGTTTGCAGGGCATTTGGAGTGATGGTGTATCCCAATGTTCATTACTTCCTTTATCTTCTTATCACCGTTTTTCGTAGTGCATGAACGCAGTCGGCGAGACATTTCGTTCAGCGCGGCAACAGCGCAATCTGAGTATTGATGAGGTTTCCAAACTCACCAAGATTGGTGTACGGGTCATTGAATCTATCGAACATGGTAATTTTCAAGCCTTACCGCCAACCTATATGCGTTCCTTTGTGCGCACCTATTCACAATTTTTGAATATACCCGAACCAGACCTTCATCTTGGCGATGCACCGGAAGCACAACGTTTTCAACCGCAACAAACAGAACTCGTCTCTCCATTATCAATACCGGAAAATGTCTTTACTCCGGCATACTTTTCCGATCAAAAGAGGCGTAATAAACGTATTCTCACGGCACTCTATAGCATCGTAGGGCTTTTATTGACTGCTGTCGGGTATTTAGTCTGGTCTGCACCTCCGGTGGCTCCGAAGCCTGACGACACAATGTTGACACGCCCTCTTCGTATTATTGCCGAAGCCGTCAAACCAGCTTCCATGCGTGATACAACAACGGTTGCTTTTACACAAAGTTCCGACAGTATGATTTTAGAGGCACGTGCGATTGAAAATGCTTGGCTCAGTGTGGTTATGGATAAAAAACGTACCGACCAATTAACGATGGAAGCCGGTAAAACCTACCGATGGTCAGCAGCGAAAAGTTTTTCTTTCTCTCTTGGTAATGCCGGAGGGGTAATTTTTTCACTGAATGGACGTGAATTAGAGCGTTTTGGTGCAACAGGAGTTGTTGTGCGTGATATACGCATTCAGCGTGATGCTGTGCGGGGTACAACCATTAGTTCTTCCAGCAATCCCGCCTTAGCGAAGATTCTCGAAGCAGCGCCACAGCCGCAAAGCGCTCCAACAAATACTCAAGCATCAAACACGTCCTCACAAGGCTCTGCTCAAGGGAGTGGCTCACCATCCCCGACAAACACACCCACAAACAATTCACAAACACTTGCGGCAACAAAATCTGCCAGCAATGACGCTGGCGCAACGCTAACAAAACCCTTCGTAAAGCCATCAACAAATCTCGCTTCGGCAGCATCGGCAACGCCGAGTTCTGCAAAAACAGATTCAGTAAAGCCGCGTCCACGCTACATTGCCAAGCCCAAGCCACAAACAAAAGTGATTATTGACCCCGTTACGCCTCCACTTCCGCCGCCGAAAATCCCGACAACGGTAATGAAACCTCTTGACAACAAGAATGTGAAAAACAATTGACCGACACCCTCAAATCTGATTCTTTCTTCGATACAACACCCTACAATTTTTTCACACGGTATTTCCACGTAAGAATACCACGATTGTATCACGTATGCACACACACGCATCCCCACGCTTTCACATTCTGCCCAGCATTATTGCTGTATTTGTTATTATGGCAGTTCATAGTATATTAGGTTGGCAAGCATCACTCATAATACCTCTTGTTTATTCTTTTGTCTTACCATCAAAAGCCTATCTTGAAGCAACGCTCCAAGTATTTTCTGCGTGGCTTATCTTGCTTGCGATAAGCTATACACTTGCCCCGCAGGAAATAGCCCGTATGACGGAAACGGTGATAAATATCATTGCCCGCAACAGCGCACAGGGACTGGGCTGGGTTTTGCCGATAGTTTCTTTGCTCTTCGCAGCGCTTCTGGGTTTTCTCACGGGCGTAGTGGGAAGCAATCTGCGGCTTCTTGTGGCAAAAGCGCCGTATTCGGAATCTGGTGCGCTGTGATAGCACGAATATATTCGCTCCTCGACACTTTCTCACTTTCCATTTTTCACTATGCTTCAAGAAATTACTCAACTCAAATCGGTTATTGAACACGACCTACAAACACTTGGTAATACGCCTTCCAAAGACCAATTGGAACAATTTCGGCTGAAACACCTCGTCCGTAAAGGTACGCTGGCAGAACTCACCGACCGTCTCAGAGAAGTTCCCAAAGAAGACAAGCCGGCTGTCGGAAAAGAGCTAAACATCGTAAAAACGCTTGCTGAATCAGAATTTAAGCGCCTTTCTGAACTCAGTGATGCCCAAACGAGTTCTTCTCCGACGCTTGATTTAACCTTGCCCGGACGACGCTGGAAAAATGCCCCCAAACATCCCATCAATCAAACGCTTGATGAAATGCTTGCCATTTTCAAGCGTATGGGATTTGCGATTGCCGAAGGTCCCGAAATTGAAGATGACAAGCACAATTTCGAGGATTTGAACTTTCCGCCTGACCACCCCGCACGCGATATGCAAGACACATTTTTTATGGAAGCGTTTCGCAAGGACGGCTCAAAGCGTGAGGATGTCTTGCTTCGGACGCACACCTCGCCTGTACAGGTACGCTTAATGAACTCACAAAAGCCGCCGATTCGCGCCATTATGCCGGGGCGAGTCTATCGGAATGAAGCCATTAGCGCACGGTCATTGGCGGAATTTCACCAGATTGAAGGTTTGTACATTGACAAAAACGTGAGTTTAGCGGAATTGAAAGGAACGCTTGTGTCATTTGCACAGCAATTTTACGGTCCAATGCTCGGTGGAAAAGAGCTACAATACCGCTTCCGCCCTTCATTTTTCCCGTTTACCGAACCGAGCGCAGAAATGGATATTACCTGTTTTCTCTGCGGTGGCAAGGGCTGCCGAATCTGCAAATACTCCGGTTGGCTTGAAATCTTGGGTTGTGGTATGGTTCACCCCAACGTTCTCAAGGCGGGCGGCATTGACCCGGAAGAATATTCGGGGTTTGCGTGGGGTATGGGTATTGAGCGCGTAACGCTTTTACGCACGGGAATTGACGATATTCGACTTTTATATGATAATGATGTTAGGATTTTAGAACAGTTTGTGTAAATTAGAAGATAGTTGGCATATCAACAATCGCTATCAAAACGAAAGTGTGTTATGGACGAAATCCTGCAACTCAAACAATATCTTCTCGAAGCGCGATATGATGAAGCGCTGATGCTTGCTGATGAATTAGAAGAAATGGCAAAAGATGATAAAATCACTCGTATCGGCAGTTTTGCCGTGATTTTGATGATGCACCTTGTGAAGCAAGAAGTTGAACAGCGCACGACACGCTCGTGGGATTTGTCTATTGCCGAAGCGGTTGATAGAATTTACGACAGTAATTCTCGCCGTAAGTCTCATGGCTCATATCTGCAAGAATCGGAGCTCCGAGAAACACTTGAAGCGAAGTTTCATCACGCTTTGCGCAGGGCTGCTGCTGAAATTCACGAAGGGAAGTTTACAGCAAAAGAGTTAGTCCGAATTGTGCAGCGGCAAGCGATTATTGACAAAGCGCTTCATTTGATTTTGACCTATAATCCCAACGACGAGGAATAAACAATGGACGAAATCCTGCAACTGAGAGAATTTATCGAAACGCAACGTTATCAGGACGCGCTCTTGCTGATTGGAGAAATGGAAGAGATGGCGAAAGAAGATAAACTCAATAAACTGTATAGTTTTTCCGTCATTCTGCTTATTCACCTTATCAAGCAGCACGCCGAAAACTATACAACCCGCTCGTGGGATGCGTCTGTGTATAATGCGCTGAAACACATAGCAAAAACAAACAAACGTAAAAACTCCGGTGGTTACTACATTAAGGACAATGAATGGGACGAAGCACTCCGCGATGCTTTCGATGAAGCCCTCCAAACGGCTGCTCTCGAAGCATTCAGCGGTTCTTTTACCCCAAAAGAACTTTTGACCAAATTCGACCAAGAAGCCGTTATCCGTGAAGCAAAACAGCGTATTTTGGAGCGGCAATCAACACTTTCACGCAATTAAATCTTCCCCTTCTTTCACTCACTACTACTCAGGATAAACTACTATGGCAGAAGCAGTTATCGTCAGCGCAGCCCGTACCGCCGTTGGTCGTGGCAAAAAAGGCTCACTCGCAAACACCCGCCCCGACGACCTCGCGGCACTGGTGATCAAAGAATCCGTTAAACGCGCCAACATTGACCCGAAACTCGTCGAAGATGTTATCATCGGTTGTGCAATGCCTGAAGGCGAACAAGGCTTGAATTTTGCTCGCGTGGCTTCGCTTTTGGCAGATTTACCCGACAGTGTTTCGGCAATGACCGTAAACCGCTTTTGCGCAAGCGGCTTACAGACAATTGCTTTGGGCGCACAGTCCATTATGAGCGGTATGTCGCACTGCGTTGTTGCGGGCGGTGCTGAATCAATGAGCATGGTTCCGATGTCCGGAAACAAACCTTCGATGAATATGAACGCTGTGGATAAACGTCCGGGCGTGTATATGAACATGGGTTTAACAGCCGAGCGCGTTGCCGACCAATGGAAGGTTTCCCGCGCTGACCAAGACGCTTTTGCTGCTGATAGTCACGCAAAAGCAGCTAAAGCAATCGGTGAAGGAAAATTCAAAGATGAAATTGTTCCCGTGCAAGTGCGTGTGGATAAAATGAACGGAACAGGCTTCAAATCAAGCACGGTAGAGTTTACAACAGATGAACTTGTTCGTGCAGACACGACGGTTGATAAACTTGCGACATTGCCGCCTGCATTCAAAATGAACGGCTCGGTTACAGCCGGTAATGCTTCTCCATTCAGTGATGGTGCAGCTGCTGTTGTTTTGATGAGTGCAGAAAAAGCCAAAGAAGTTGGCGCAAAACCGCTTGCTCGCTTTGTTTCCTTTGCGACATCGGGCGTAGCACCGGAAATTATGGGCATTGGTCCGGTGGAAGCAGTACCGAAAGCATTAAAACTCGCAGGATTGAAGTTAGAAGACATTGACCTTTTTGAACTCAACGAAGCATTTGCAGCGCAAGCCCTTGCCGTTGTACGCGAACTCAAGATTCCTACCGAAAAATTGAACGTGAATGGCGGCGCAATTGCACTTGGGCATCCGCTTGGTTGCTCCGGTGCAAAACTGAGCGTACAAATTATTCACGAACTCAAGCGTCGAGGCGGTCGTTACGGTATGGTAACGATGTGTATCGGTGGCGGGCAAGGTGCTGCGGGGATTATTGAGATTTTGAATTAAAGATATCTTTACTGAAAAAGCGCCGAACACAAGTTGTCCGGCGCTTTTTTTATCTGCTGTATCATTAAAAAGAGCATTCTTTTTCGCCAATAAGTGCAAAATCGTGAAAAAAGTGTTGCACTCCCCTATCGGAAAATTGTATATTCGGCTTCAATTACAAACTCCCTTGTTGTGTGATGTTTTCGCCCATTTGAACGGAAGGATTTGCGCATGAAACTCTCTGAATTTAACTACACTCTCCCCAAAAAACTCATTGCCAAGTATCCCGCCGACCCGCGCGATTCCGCGTATATGATGGTTTTAGACCGTCAAACGGGCGAGTTGGAGGACAAAAAATTTTCGGATATTCTGAATTATTTCCAAAAAGGTGATTGTCTCGTTATCAACGATACAAAGGTCTTTCCGGCACGGCTTTTCGGTAAAAAAGAAAAAACGAATGCAAAAATTGAGGTTTTGTTACTACGAGAACTCAAAGCAGAAGATCGTATTTGGGATGTGATTGTTGATCCAGCACGAAAAGTCCGTATCGGTAACAAAATTTATTTTGATGATAATAAACTCTACTGCGAAATTATTGATAATACCACATCTCGCGGTCGTACCGTCCGCTTTAATAACGTCGGCGACATATACCGCATCATTGACCGTATTGGTCAAATGCCGCTTCCCGACTACATTAAACGAGACCCCACCGAACTTGATAAAGAGACCTACCAAACGGTCTTTGCTGATAAAATCGGTTCTGTAGCAGTGCCGTCTGGCGGATTGCATTTTACCAAATCATTGCTCAAAAAATTGGAAGAAAAGGGCGTTACTATCGCCCGCATAACGCTTCATATCGGTTACAGTGTCTTTGACCCCGTTGATGTTGAAGACTTGACCAAACACAAAATGCACTCGGAATATTTTGAGATTAACAAAGAAGCCGTTGAAACGATTAACAAAGCCCTTAAAGGGAAAAAACAGGTTGTTGCTGTTGGCTCAAGCGTTGCCAGAGCGCTTGAATCCAGCGTTTTGACGACTAATGCCATTAAAATTAATCGCGGCTGGACGGATAAATTTATTTACCCACCGTATGAATTTAAGATTGTCAGCAGGCTCATCACGAACTTTCATCCTCCGAAATCAACACTGATGCTACTTTCGGCAGCTTTTGCCGGAAAAGACGAATTGATGAAAGCATATAAAAAAGCAATCAAGCAAGAATCACGGTTCTATTCGTATGGCGATGCGCTGTTCGTTATTTAATGCGAATTAACGATAAACAGGAATGCTTCGTTAGCCTCTTGCAAAAATATTTAGGCAAGAGGCTTTCTTATGATAAGGACTGAGATCAAATATCACCAAGCAATCACTGATGCCCCTGCATTGACTACTTATGGCAGAAATGCTCTATTATGACCGATATTCGACTTGACCATATCGCTAAACGCTACGACAACGGATTTGAAGCAGTCAAAGACCTCTCGCTTGTTTTTGAAGCGGGAAGTTTTACCGTACTGCTAGGTCCGTCGGGATGTGGTAAAACGACCACACTACGCATGATAGCAGGTTTGGAGACTATTTCTTCCGGTCATTTGTACTTTGGAGAAAAGGAAGTAACCGATGTACCCCCAAAAGATCGCGATATTGGCATGGTATTCCAAAATTATGCGCTCTACCCGCATTTAACAGTCTTTGAAAATATCGCTTTCCCACTTCGCTTGCGAAAAACACCGAAAAAAGAGGTCGAAGAACGCGTCCGTGCTGCGGCAACAACGGTTGAACTTGAGCATCTTTTAGAGCGCAAACCGAAACAGTTATCCGGAGGGCAACGCCAGCGCGTCGCATTGGCTCGAGCAATCGTCCGCAAGCCGCGTGTGTTTTTGTTTGACGAGCCGCTTTCTAATCTTGACGCACAATTACGCCAACAAATGCGTGCTGAAATTACTCGCCTGCAACGAATGGTCGGCGCAACTGCCGTTTATGTTACTCATGACCAAAGCGAAGCAATGACGATGGCAGACCGCATTGTGATTTTGAACCAAGGAGAACTTCAGCAAGTCGGAACACCGCAAGAAATTTATGCAAACCCCGCAAACCGTTTTGTTGCAGGATTTGTTGGAAGTCCGGCTATCAATTTTTTTGAGGGAACATTACAACGTATTGATGGACACGATTCATTTTGTGAGAATGGCTCTTCGCTTGTACTTTCTCTTGAGGCACCCAACATCCCCAAAACATTACACCATGGACATAAATATACATTAGCGATTCGTCCTGAGCATCTTCTCTTGACACAACCAATGAGTAATTCACCTCTCTATTTTTTCTCAGCAACCGTAGAGCGCATCGAATTTTTAGGGCATGAACGATTATTGTATATTCAGACGGCACCACAACTCCCTCCCCAAATTCTTCGTACGAATGATATGTCATCCGAAATACCGATGGGAGTAACGATGACATTTTATGCTGCACCGGAGCATTGTTATTTTTTTGATGAAGCAGGAAAACGTCTCTAACGAAGGAACTGGTAAACCGATAACAAGATTACCGACCACGCTTTTCTTGGGGTGATTGCGGGACAGGGCGCTCAATAGTCAGCAATACAGACCGCGCAAGAATACGCTCTTGAGGTGTTTCAGGTGGAGTCAATTCTGTTGTAGGTTCAATTTGAAGTGCCTGCGCCGGAAATAAGGGTGCTTGACGCTTGATGTCATCTACAATAGTCTTTGCAAAACGTTCTACTTGAATCATGGTCGATTTTTCGCCAAAACTGTAAGGCGTTAATGTCAGTGTACTCCCCGGAGCAGCCGCTCCCGTTAAAAGTGACACAATATCCCGCATCGCAGTTTGCTGGTCAATAGTAAGGGCAAGATTGTCGCCCATCGGTACAAAAAACCGATAGCGGTCAATAAGTTTGTCTTGCACACGCTGCGCCCGCTTTTGTTCCAATGGCAATCGATAAACCGTTATGGCGATTTCGCGCCTACCTTTACGCCCTAACGAATCTATGCCGGTCAAATGCGCGTGCAGTTCGTCGGGTAATGCCCCCCATGAACTCGGCTCAATAGGGAAAGTACCTGCAAACGGCAATTGTACTCCTGCTGTCCGAAAAATTGTATCATTGCTACCGGAGGCAGTTTCACGCATCAACGCAAAATTCCATGAACGCAAAAGTATTCTTGGACGAACGTCCAGCGCCAAATCGAGTTTTTTGGGCTTTGCAATGACATTCACACCGGCAATTCTCACCGGAGCAATAACACGCGGATCTTGTGAAAAGATCTCCACACATCGCACGGCATCTTCTCCTGCATACATCATCAAACGACGTTTTGTTTCGTTAATCTCTCCAATAGAATTTTTCATAAAAATTCGCTTACCATTGATATTCCACACAGTTTGCAAATAGGCACGAATTGCCTCCATACGCTGTCGTGCAAGTGCATTATTGCTGCCTTCGATTGTTCCGAGCGTTAGCGTAGCATCGGCATAATCATTCAAACGCTTACCAATGATATTTAAAAATTCCGTGTAAATAGTCAGCGCGTCAGGACGAAGGTTCTGGGGAGAAAAAGCGTTGATTTCGTCACTATTATAATGTTTCAAATTATTAGGCAATGTTCCAATATTTGGCTCAAAGACAATACAGGGCGGAAGTGGGAGAATATCCGTCATGGCAAATTCTTCCGCCGTTAAAAAAGAAGTTTGTGTTGCAATTTTATATTCAACGGCAGAAACAAGCTGTGAGATGGGAACAAATCGAGCCACATATAAATCCAGCCCCCCACGAGAACCTGTACGGTTAGAGGCAAATACGCCGACATTGCCGGGCAACATGGTAAAATCGGAATCGTCGTATTCACTGTTGAGTTCTACAATCGGTACGGGCGGTTGCCATTTTCCTTCCAAACGGACAGAAAGAAAAATTTCAAAACCACCTTTGCCTCCAAAACCATTCGACGAGAAATAGAGTGAATCTTCCGATGCAAAATGTGGTGTAATCTCATCACCGTCGGAGTTCAGCACATCGCCCATATTTACCGGTACTTGCCACGTTCCGCTTTCATCACGGTTTGCCGTCCAAAGATCTATTCCTCCACGTCCCGCAGGACGGTTTGAAGCAAATACGACTGTTTTACCGGAGGGCGACAATGCCGGATGCGCGTTAAAGCCATCGGTATTCAAGACATCAACGGCATCAGGTTTAGAAAATACGGTTGTTCCTTGTGCAACTTGAAAGATATTCAGATAAGAACGGCGCTTTGTCATGCGAAAAGTGGAAAGAAGCGCACTGCCGTCTTTAGCAAAACTGATGTACGACTGATTATTGCGGGGCTGATTGAGTGTTGTTGTTACACGTTCTGGTGGGGAAAAGCGCGGTCGAATTTCTCCGGAAGCGGCATCACGTCTTGCTTCGTAACGACTTACTTGAAATTCCGCATACCCACTTTGTGTCGAAGAAAAATACAATATACGCTCTTGATACGAATAGGACGGAGCAAAATCATCACTGACAGAATTGAGAATGCTCAAATTTTGCGGCTCTTCCCATTTTCGGCGTTCTTGTGCCGTCATCAGGCTTTGCCAAATAAGCACAAAGAGCAATAATGCCAATGAGGATGAGATTTTGAGCCGCATAAACTGAGTAAGAAAAATCAAAAAGTTATGCCGCAACGGCTTCTTCAGCAGGGATATTCAATTCGCCTTCCCACCGCGCCATGACTGCGGACGCGAGGCAATTACCAATCAAATTGACGGTTGTTCGCGCCATATCCATAAAGGCATCGACACCGAGAATAATAGCAATGCCCTCAAGCGGCAAACCAAACTGTACAAGCGTTCCCGATAAAATCACGAGGGATGCCCGCGCTACTGCTGCTACGCCTTTGCTGGTAATCATTAGTGAAAGCATCATCGTCATTTGCGTTGCAAACGATAGCTCCACTCCGGCAGCCTGAGCAACAAAAATAGAAGCGACTGCCAAATACAGCGTTGAGCCGTCTAAATTAAACGAATAACCTGTTGGCAATACGAATGAAACAATGCGCTGCGGAACGCCGAATTTCTCCATATTTTGCATTGCAAGCGGTAATGCGGCTTCGCTGGACGCTGTTGTAAAAGCAAGAACAGCAGGGTCTTTCACCGCACGAATAAAGCGTCCAAGCGGTATGCGAGCAATAAGAGCAATCGGAACAAGCACACCAAGAACAAAGACAAGAAGCGCTCCATACAGCGTTAAAACAAGTTTTCCCAGATTCCACAAGACACCCAAACCACTTTGCCCGACGACATACCCGATGGCAGCACCAATGCCGATGGGCGCATAGTTCATGATGATACCCGTAAATTTGAACATCGTTTGCGACAATCCTTCGCAAAAATGCAAAACGGCTTCTTTTGCCGGACCGGGTTTGACTTGTGTGAGGGCAATGGCAAAAATTACTGCAAAAAAGACCACTTGCAATACTTCATTGTGTGCAGCAGCCTCGAAGAAGCTTTGCGGAATCATATGTTCCAAAACGCCGGAAAACGTTACTTGGGAGGATTTCGAGGCAAATTCTTTTGCTTCGCCCACTCCACCCGTCAAAGAAATTCCTACCCCCGGTTTCATCAGGTGCGCGGCCCCCAAACCAACAAACAGAGCAATAGTAGTTGCAATTTCAAAGTACACAAATGAACGCCATGCCAAACGCCCTATACGCCGAACATCATCACCATGCCCGGCAATTCCGACAACAAGTGTTCCGAAAATGAGCGGCGCGACGATGGATTTAATCATGCGCAAAAAAATTGTCGAGAAAATTTTCAGATTTTGCGCGGCTTCGGGATAGTATGCACCGAAAGCAATGCCCAACGCGAGCGCAATAAAAATCCATTGAACAAGCGTAATCCGACGTAGAAAACTCCACATAATCAAATCCTGAACAAAACAATAGGGGAAAGAAATTGACATGACGCTTAAAGTCCTACTGAAGACTATTACTCGTGTCAGTAGCAGCGTTAGAGGGCGAAAGATACGGCATTTTGGGCGTTTTTTGCAAATTATTCTTTCCGTTGGGGAAAAATCGTGGGTAAAGGCGGTATTTTCTATACTTTGTGAGTTGGTTCACCCATATCTGAGGAAATTCTTTCCACACATCTTTACACAATCGTACTTTCTCAACTCTACTGTTCTGCAATCCTAAATCATCAGAGAATAATTTCCCCTGACCAGACATGATCAACTTTCCGTGCGAGTAAGATTCCTTCGGCATCGTGCGGTATTTCTTTCACAAGTGTACCATCTTCCGACCAAACAGAACTGCGTCCGGCGCAGTCGTAACCTCCGGTTATTCCACCATAATTTGCCATCAAGACAGCCATTCGATACATTGTAGCATGAGATTGCAAAACTGCACTATCCTTTGCGAAACCTTTTTTTGAGACGCAGACACTGGCAAGATATATTGTGGAATCAAGCTGTGAAGCTCTTTCCGGGTGTTTGGGATTCGTAATGTCGGCACAAATGGCACTATGAATTTTTTCGTTACCCACAGACAATTGTAAATGCTCCGAGCCGGGGCTGAAATATGGCACTTCGTCGGTATGGATGTATATTTTTGCGTAAGATTTTTTTGAACCGTTCGGGAAGAAAAAGATTTGCCCAATTTGTGGTAATGTTTCGGGAATCTCTTGGGATTTCAGGGGCGCTCCAACCGCAATGATGATGTTTTTCTCTCTCGCCACCTTGCTCAATGCTTGCAAACGGTCATCGTCAATTGTCAAAGCAAGTTCACCCGCTAATTCAGGTTCAAAGCCCGTTAAAGAGAGTTCGGGGAAGAGAATGATATCTGCTTTGTGTTGTGCAGCAAGTGAAGTACAATAGTGATGATGTTCAAGATTTTTTGTAATATCACCTTTGGTAGGAATTGTTTGAGCAAGAGCGATAATCATTGTGGGAAACATTAATCTGCGAGAAATTCTGTTGAAATTCGAGCAACAATACCGAATTTATCAGGAGATGGTTCCTCACAATCTACCCAGATTGAGCCTTAGCAAACAAATATTTTTTGATTTATCCTCAGGATATAATGAACCATGTTGTTTTTTTCTCTGTTCGCGCCAATATGTTTTGTGTTTCTATCTAGCATGGGCGCTCCGTGCATTCTGTTTGGTCAGCAATCACCTATACAGACACCATCGTTTTCTCAGTCACAAACAACAATGTATGTACCATCAACAGCGCAAAAATTACAATCTCTCGCTCAGTATGTACATCGTGCTTGGGAAGTTGAAGACGGATTGCCACAAAACACTGTTGGCTCTTTGTGTCAAACACGCGATGGATATATATGGTTTGGGACATCAGAGGGACTTGTTCGTTTCGATGGTGTACGTTTTACCCTATTCACAAGCAATTCTTCTCCTGCGCTTACTCATAACTTTGTATCGTCCATAAAAGAAGGCAATGATGGTGCGCTTTGGGTAACAACCTTTGGAGGTGGTATCAACAGGCTCATACAAGGAAAAACAACATTTTTAAGTACGGAACAGGGTTTGCCTCATAATTCCACCCGGACATCTATGAGTGCGGACGATGGAACGACATGGGTCGGAACAAATCGTGGCGTCGGTATCGTAAAAAACGGCATGGTACAGACATTCAGCAAACAACTCGATAGCGCTGTGGTTACTGTCTTGTTTAAGGATTCTCGTACTAGAGTATGGATTGGGACACGAAATCAAGGCTTGTTCATAGTTAAACAAGGCGTGTGTACGCCGTTTGTGCTTCGTTCTTACACAGAAGAAAAGCTACCTCTTCATATAAAGGAAATTGTAGAAACAGCAGATGGTGAATTGTGGGTGGCAACATCCGATGGTTTGTATAGTATTCAGCCAAGCAACATCAAGCGTTATACCACGCAAGAGAACTTGCCAAGTAATCAAATCCAATCGTTGATGATCGATATACGTGGGAGCCTTTGGATAGGAACGCAAAACGGTCTTTGCCGAATGGATGACGATATTGTGAGCGTTTTCCCAAACAATCATCCGCTGAAAAATATTGCTATCACCTCTTTACTTCAAGATAAAGAAGGGAATATCTGGGTAGGTACATATGGGCAGGGTCTTCATCGCTTGTACGAAAGCAAAATTTTTGTCTATCCGGAAGTTCTGACTATGCAGAATCAAAACATCCTTTCGGTCGCAGAAACCAATAATGGTATACTTTTTATGGGAACGACGAACGGTGTATTTTTCCTGCCCTCTACGTCTATGCAAAAACCTATAAACATAGATGCTACAAAAAGACTTGCTGTCTATTCGTTGTTACCTGACAATTCAGACGGAATCTGGCTCGGTACTGCAAACGGACTTTATTATATTCCCTTTCCACATCTCTCAAAACCCTATACTCAACGTCTCTCTGCATCTCATATTCAAAAGGAATATGCTGCCGATGCAGTTATCCTTTCTTTGGCAAAAGATAGTACACAACGGCTCTGGATAGGAACGCAGAACAAAGGGCTACTTTGTCTTGAAAAGGGTACGATAATAAGTCCCCAAGCTGTATCCGAACTGCGAAATGAAATTATTTCTTCACTGACCACCTCACGTGACGGTACGCTCTGGATTACTACTTGGAACGGCGGTTTGTGGTCGCTTAATAAGAATATTTGCAGGCACTACACCGAAAAAGACGGTATGAAGGCTTCGCAGGTCTTGTGTACGTTGGAAGATGCAGACGGAACACTTTGGTTCGGTACTTTCGGCAGTGGGATATACCGATTGAAAAATGGCATAATGAAACGCCTATCTACTTCGGAAGGCTTGATGAATGATGTCATTTACTCGTTGCTTGAAGATAATGCCGGTAATATCTGGGGTTCGTTTGGACAAGGAATTTTTCGCGTGTCCAAAAGCAGCATAAATGATTGTTTAGATGAAAAGTTACGGCATATCCAATGTAAGGTTTTCGGTATACATGACGGGATGAAAAGCTCCGAAACGAGTAGTGGAACACAACCTGTAAGTTGGTACTGCCGAGACGGGAGGTTGCTCTTTGCGACAATCCGTGGTGTAGCAGAGGTACTGCCATCACGGTTTAGCGAAAACACACAGCCGCCTCATGTCATTCTTGAATATATGCAAACAGATTCTACAAAAAAAGTTGTGCAAGCCGTTCAGAATGAGGAATTGATACTGGACGCTTCCATACAACGGGTAGAATGGGCATACACGGCAACTAGCTTTAGCAATCCGGCAAAAGTCCGCTTTCGATATATGTTAGAAGGCTATGATGCAACGTGGATAGAAGCGGAGACACGGCGTGCAGCATACTATACCAATCTTCCGCGAGGACGGACCTATCGCTTTCGCGTCATTGCCTGCAACAGCGATGGTGTTTGGAATACAGAAGGCGCAGCGGTAAGCATTTACCTCCAACCCCACCTTTGGGAAACGTGGTGGGCAATCAGTATTTATGCAATATGTGGTGCTGCCATACTTGTTGTTGCCTTCCGTACACGGGAACGAGTACAAAGAAAGCGCCTCCGCGAGAGATTTCGTGAGCGCGAAGCACAATTAATTTTCGAGAAAAATCAAGTATTGGAAGAAGCAAATACACGCCTTGCAAACCTGAATAGCCAACTTACGCAGGCAAATGAGCATTTATCGCAAGTGAATGAAGAAAAAACTGATATTTTGGGCGTTGTGGCGCATGATTTGAAAAATCCCGTTATCGGTATTCAAAAACTGGCATATTCGATGGAAGGGCAAGCCAAACGCCTTGAAGAAACGACAATGCAGGAATCGGCAACGATTATCAAAACGACAGCCGAGCGAATGTTTCAGATGATTCAGCAACTCCTCAAAGTTCATGCGGCAGAATACGGCAAAGAATCTCTTTTGCCCAAGCGCATGAACATCCGAGAGATTTTGGAACAACTTCAACGCGACTGGCAACAACGAGCACAACAACGCGCCGTAGAAATTCTCATCATTGCTGAGGAAACACCTACTTTTGCTTATACTGACCCGTTGGCATTTTTGCAAGTCCTAGAGAATCTGCTTTCCAATGCTGTAAAAGCCTCGCATCCACACTCAACAGTTGAATTACATTGTCACTCGGAAGACGATAAAACCTACGTTTCTGTGAAAGACAGCGGGATTGGCTTGAGTGAAGAGCAACAGAACATTTTGTTTACAAAGTTCATCCTATTACGCGGGACAGCAAAAGCAGGAATGCCGTCGGAAGAACATTCCACGGGGCTTGGGCTGTATATTGTCAAAAAACTTGTTGATGCGATGAACGGTGAGATTCATTGCCAAAGTGCTCCAAATCAAGGTTCGATTTTTACAGTCATTCTTCCGAATATCGAGCCGAGCGTAAGCAGATTTCCTAAAAAAAACGCCTACGATGAAGATACAAAATACTAACAGTATTGTAACAGTATTGTAACACTATGACTCCTCCCCTATCCCCAAACACAAGTATTGAAGCGCATTTGTTCCTTGTTGATGACCACGAAGTCATGCGGCACGGTTTGGCAATGGCATTGCAGAATTATCATGCAGAAAACCCTGCCACTACCCTTCGCGTGAACGTCGTCGGGACGGCACAAAATGGTGAGGAAGCACTGAAGAAAATCCCGACATCGGCTGCAAATGTGGCATTTGTAGATGTGATGATGCCCGATATGAGCGGATTGACGCTGATTCGCCGCTTGCGCGAGATGGGATTTCCTAAAGAACGGCTGCGTATTTTAGTTGTGACCGAACTTACCTCGCCAAACATCCGAGAAATGCTTGCTTCCGGTGCAAACGGGTATATCTCGAAACAAGAACCTGCTGAAATTTTTGCTGAAGCCCTGCGTGCCGTCCTTTCCGACCCTCTTGCAACATGGCTTCAACCCGAAGCAGCACGGGAATTGGTTAAATTAGAGTATGCCTTAAAGACCTACGAACTAACGCCCGCCGAAATTGATGTCATGCAGCTTCTCCACCTTTCTAACCCTGAAATTGCCGAATGTTTAGGAGTTACTGTCGGGACGGTACGGAATCATTTGGCGAATATTTACAGCAAACTGAGTGTTAATTCCCGCAAGGATGTCGTACATTTTGCAAAACGCTTGGGACTTGTATCAGCGCGGTATTGAAAGTCTTTTGCTTTCCAACTTTTTTCTTTCGACATACCTTCCTTTCAAATTTCTACCAAACCCCTTCTGCTGCTATAAAGGCAGAGAAGGGGCTGATCTGCCTACACCTCCATTCGGCGGACTCCATGACTTTTTATCATGTCCACCCATGACTTTCTACACAGAAAAAAGTGAATATATGCTAGATGTTTTTTGATGCCCGATTTGCGATTTTTGTCCCGTTGATACGGCTCTCGTATTCGTTCAACAGTACAATTCATCGTTTGTTTGCTCTGCTTTTGTTGAAATTTTCTGAAGTGCTATGAACTCCTTGCATTTTTCTTCGCCGATGCGCCCCGAACCATCGGGTTCTTTACACCGGCAGACTATACTGATTGTTGACACAAATTATGATTTTGTGCGCTCTGCGCGTGAGACGCTGGTACAAAAGGGTTATACCGTGCTGTCTGCTTCTACTCCCGAAGAAGCGACCTTTGCTGTCGGGAAAAAACCAGATTTGATTCTTTGCGATATGGCACTTGCGATACACGCGAATTTCTCCATTCTGAAGCAGATGCGCTATCGCCTTGCACCTAAGCGAGTTTCTATTGTGCTGATGAGTCGGCACGGCACGTTACACGATATTCGCTATGCACTCAAAATTGGTGCCGATGATTGCTTCGCAAAGGCAGTGTCGGAAGAAATGTTTGGAACGCTTGTGGATGCTCGCTTTCAGAGGTTTTCATAAGCATATTTTTTTCCCTTTTTACATTTTTTTTCCTATATGAATACCTACTACCCACTCGCCATCGGCAACACATGGCACTATCGGATGAAAGACGGTACAAGCTATTCCAATCAGGTTCAGGACAAGCATGGTGAATCATTCATCATGGTCAATTCTATGACTAACGCTGCATCAACGATCGTCAAGGAAGGCGATGCGTTTTTGACCGATGCTTTTGAGAAGGGTAATTTTCAACCGTTTTTGAAAGAGTTGTTGCAGACAGGAGAAGCATGGAAAGCCGTGTTTACAGCAAATACCATCAAAAGTATTTTGGAATTTCGCGTAAAAGAAATTATTCCTCAAAAAGAAGTCGAAGGCAAGCAATACAGCAATGTTGCACTCTTGGAAGCAGAAAGTACAATGGAAATGAATGGAACGGTGATGCCGCTCAATTTTTCAACGCAATACTACTATGCACAAGACGTAGGGCTGATTTTAACAACATCCTCATTTGGTGATTATCAAGCGTTGTATGATTACACCCTGCAAGTGACTTGACCTTTGGCAGACGGAAGCACAAGATCAAATTTCAAAGGTTGCATCTTCGATAGTACCTCATCAGAAGAGCATTTTTTCATCAATACATTCATCGTTATTGTTCGCCCTTCAAGGAATAAGTTTTCAGAGGCGTTAAAAGTGTCTATCTGACTTTGCGAATGAATGAAAAAATTACATTTGATACCATGAATTTTACAGTACACACCACAGCAATTTACCACTGCTCGCTTGAACGAGCCTTTAAAGCACCGATACTCTGCGATGTAACCAAAGTGCATACCGGACTGGGATTAATGCCAAGAGTCACAAAGACAACCAATGACGAGGACTGGGGTAAAATTGGTTCAATCAAAAATGTTTATGCAGGAAAATCGCTAACCTTTAAAGGTGGAGAGGTTGGAACTGATAAGGTTATTGAGCGTATCGAAAACAAGTACTGGAAAGTAGAAGTAGGAAATTTCAAATCTTGGATGTTCAACATTTGGAAATTTACTTTTGAATGGACAACAACAGAAATTGAACCAAACAAAATACACATCAATTACGACTACACGATTCACGGAAAAGGTGTGTTTTTTATTCCTTTTCAATGGCTTTTTGCAAATGTTTTTTACACACGATATATGAAGCAAGTTCTTGAAAATGTTCGTCTCATGGCAGAAGGAAATGAACCATTTTTATACGATTGACAACTGAAACAGCCACTAGAAATCGCTTTACAACAGCGTGGGTGGGTCTCTACAACATTTAACGTGCTAAAAATTTTTGTACGTTTAGATGGAGCCCAGTATTTGAAATTTCCGCTTTTGCAACGCTCTACAGCGAAGAGGAAAGACGTGTATCCATCAGGCTAAAACTCACTATCTATCGTTGGAATGTCAAAAAATTTAGAAAGAAAGTACACTTAAATCTTTCACTATCCATAACCTGACATGAGCATGACATTACCAGAAGAAAAACAACACCTACTAAATCACCTCGTCCACGATTTGAAAGTGATTCGCGGTGTAAAGGCAATCGTTTTAGGCGGCTCATTTGCAGCAGGCATGGCTACGTCGTCATCGGACATGGATATAGGAATTTATTATGTCAACGATGAGCCATTTGATATTCTCGCCATCAAGCGAATTGCAGAAAAGTATGCGCATGATTCCACACCGACCGTTACGCATTTTTATGAGTGGGGACCGTGGGTAAACGGTGGTGCGTGGATAAAAACAAGGCATGGAAAGGTAGATTTCATCTACAAGAATATTGACCACATTACAACAACAATTGAAAACGCAAAAAATGGCATCTGGGAAAATCACTTTGAGCAACAACCGCCCTACGGATTTTCGTCTATCATCTTTTTGGCGGAAACGCAAGTGTGTCTTCCTTTATACGACCCCGACGGTATTATCGAAAAGTTCAAGCAAGATGTGAAAGACTATCCCGCAAAGCTGAAGCAATCTGTCATTCAGCAATCGCTATGGGCAGCTGAATTTACGATTTGGCACGCCGAACAGTTTGTCGAAAAGCGCGATATGTACAATATCGTGGGCTGCCTGACAAGAGCCGTCAAAAGTATTGTCAACACGCTCTTTGCCATAAATGAACTCTATCCTATTGGTGATAAACGTGCCATCGACATTATTGAAAAAGCCCCTATCAAGCCACCTAAGTTCAAAGCAACAATTGAAACAATTCTTTCCGCCGATGCGGCTGCACCGAAGCAGAACATCGCTCTTTTGAAAGCATTATGGGCAGAGACTGTGGCTCTGACAAATGGTATATATACGCCGTTCTACAATTTATGAACAACGAAAATAATCTTTGTTTTTCAGGAGATTCAAATTTTACTATATGAACAGAAATCAATATTCTCGAACCTTTATCTTTAGAGTAATTCTGTGTATTGTGTGTATTGATACTGTGCTGACAGGACTGTTCATATTCAATCACAGATCCATCCGTGTGCAAATGGCAATCATAGCAAATACTTTGCTCAATACTTTTACCAATCAATTATCTTTCAACCGCAGTGACCAAACCGAAGCAGAAAAAGAAGCTGAAGAAGAACAAGGGGCTGCGGAGCAAATGATGATGATGCTCCGAGACCCGAATACCGGAGAGATTCCGCCAATGATTGAGTACAAAGCACAACAGTTTATCAAGATGCTCCCCAAAAGTAGTCAAGAAAACCTCCGCGAGAAAAATCAATCTCAACTACAGGCATTTAATCTCGTTTGGCAGTCACGAGGACCGTGGAATATTGGTGGGCGCACACGTGGTATTGCCATTGATAAATCGAATGAGAACATCATTCTTGCCGGAGGTGTTACGGGGGGCGGAATATGGCGTTCGACTGACAAAGGTAAAAGCTGGACACGAGCAGTTTCTACACCAATGGCCCTCGGCGTAACGTGCTTTGTTCAGGATGTGCGAGTTGGTAAAGAACATATCTGGTTTTGCGGAACAGGCGAACACCGGTATAATGTCCCCAATCATAATCTGCAAGGTATTTTGATGTCCCAAGACGGTGGTAAAACATGGAATCCTCTCGCTTCTACAGTCGGGAAAGAGGATTTTCGGCATATCACCGGTATCATCTTACCCAAGAATAATAGTCAAGCAGAAGCAATTATTGTCGCAACTAATGCAGGAATATTGCGCTCGACTGACGGCGGCACATCGTGGACAAAGGTGTTAACAAATAACTTTCCTCAGTTTGATTCCGCGAGCCGATATTCGTCTGTTTCTGCGTCCTCAGGAGGGGTATATTATGCCGCACTGGCAGCACAGCTCGGTAAAGTGTATGGATCGGGTACTTCAAAAGTATATCGATCAACAAACGGTGTATCGTGGATAGAGATTACACCGCCGGAAGTAAAAGAATGCTATTTTTTGAAAGTTGCCTCAGCCCCCTCCCAGCCCAATGTTGCCTACATAGTTGGTGTTGGGCGGAATACACCTCAGAGCCATGCGACAACAGTATTCTGCAAATATACATATCTCTCCGGCACGGGCGATGGTGCGGGCGGTCAGTGGGAAGACCGAACGCACATACTGAAGTCAGCGAATCTTTCAACGAATACCCAATCAGGATTTGCTGCCTTGTTAGAGGTATCACCAACAAATGAAGATATTGTATTTCTCGGCGGAATACTTTTGTACCGCTCTCTCGACGGCTTTAAAACGACAACAAGAATTACTCCGCTCAATTTGGGAACACACCCTGACCACCATACCATTGCTTTTTATTCTGACGGAACGATGCTCAATGCCAATGACGGCGGCGTATATGGTACAACAGCCACTTTTTCACAGCAAATCAATACTCTACAATGGCAATCCTATAATTCAGGCTATCTTAATACGCAGTTTTATTCCATTGCGATAGATGAAACTACGCCTCAATCGCCGTTAGTCTTGGGCGGTATGCAAGACAACGGCACAGCTCTCACGGTCAATACTTCACTTTCTTCACCGTGGGCGAGTATTAATGGAGGTGATGGTGCCATGGCTGCTGTAACGACGCAGGGCAACGACAGGATTATATATTCATCGTTCCAGTATGCTCAGCTTTTTTCGCATATACTCCCTATCAATGGAAGTGAGCAACAAGTTTATGCTGCCGCTCAAAATAGAAAATCTATTTCTCCCAAAAATTTTACCGACCCCTTGTTTATCAATCCCTTTGCTATTGACCCGAACAATAATAACACGGTTTATTTTCCTATCGGACGAGATATTTGGAGAAATAACGATATGTCTGCCCTGATCAAAAGTCCTGCAACTACACAGCCCGACGGCTGGCAACAATTTTCAGGACTTGTTCCGGCGGAGCACCAAATTAGTGCAATTGGGGCTTCAAAAGGTATTCGGACGAGACTATTTATTGGAACAACAAAAGGCAAAGTGTATCGTATTGACAATGCACGAACTGGCGCAATTCAAGCAGTTGATGTTTCGATAAACAAAGGCTTGCCTACTTCCGGTTATGTCAGCGCAATTGCTATTGATCCTACCAACGAAGACCGTGCGTTACTGGTTTTCTCTAATTACCATGTTCAAAGCCTTTTCTACACCACCGATGCAGGAAATACATGGTTTCCTGTGGGAGGAAATTTGGAACAATACTCGGATGGCAGCGGAAATGGTCCTGCCTGCCTTTCGGCTGCTATTGTGAACTACCGCAATCAAACACTGTACTTCATTGGAACCAGTGCGGGGCTTTTTATTACGCCCTCACTGCGTGGAACGCAGACCCGATGGGTATTAGAAGATGGTGTTCCGCCCGGAGTGGCTGTTTTTGGTATTGCCAAGCGCGATATTGATGGTACTGTTGTTGTAGGAACACACGGAGCCGGTGTATTTTCTACAAAACTTGATAATCTTCACATCACTTCTGTAACTCACTCTGCCCATGCTCACTCTTCAAGTCAGCTCAAAGTATATCCTAATCCGGCTTCTATCGGCTCAACGATGTCTATAACAGGAGATTTTACCGGGGTCGGTCAAATTATTGTTCGCCTCTTTGACGTAACAGGAAAAGAGGTTTTACAATCTCCATTGTATGATTCACCGTCCAAAGACAGACAATTTCTCACGGTTCCAATACCCAACAACCTGACTCCGGGCAACTATCTATGCGTTGTAGAAACAGAAACAAGCATCATTGCACGGACTTCCATTACTCTTCGGCGTTAGGGTGATTTGCTCAAGGTGCTTCCAAAATATCGAAGTTAATTTCTATATTCATAAGGTTGTGGATAGTGAAAGATTGAAGTACAATTTCTCTCTAAATTATTGATATATCGTGAAGCGAGATTAATTTCCACTTTAATTTATTTGTATCCAGAACCTTAATCTTTTTTTTATTCGATGACACCACAAAAAGTCCGAAACGTTAGAACAGAAGTACTCAGTGATAACTGGTATATCCTTAGAAAGGTTACATTTGAATATCTGAAAAAAGACGGAACATGGGAACAACAGACCCGCGAAGTGTATGATAGAGGCAATGGGGCAACAATTTTATTATATAATTCACTACAAAAAACAATTATCCTAACTCAACAATTTCGTATGCCGACATATTTGAATGGAAATACATCGGGAATGCTTATTGAAACGTGTGCTGGTCTTCTTGATAATAACGAACCTGAAGAATGTATTCGGCGGGAAACAGAAGAAGAAACAGGCTATATGATATCAGATGTTCGGAAAGTTTTTGAAGCATATATGTCCCCAGGCTCGGTTACGGAGATTTTACATTTTTTCGTTGCAGAATACTCAAAGGAAATGAAGACTCATGCTGGAGGAGGATTGGCAAAGGAACAAGAAAATATTGAAGTGTTGGAAATTCCCTTTACAACGGCTATAGAGATGATTGACTCAGGGCATATCAAGGACGCAAAAACTATTATGCTTTTGCAGTATGCTCAAATTAACCACCTTGTAGATTAAATATTGAAAGTGAACCACAAATGGAAAAACCACAAATGATCCTAGTCGCCGGACCGTACCGTTCAGGCACAAACGATGATCCCCAACTGATTCAAAAGAACGTAGAGTTTATGACCGAAATTGCATTAGAGGTCTATAGATTAGGTCATCTTCCCGTCTTAGGCGAATGGTATGCTCTACCGCTTATTGAGGCAGCCGATAGCAAAAAACTTGGTGATGAAGTATTTACCGAAATTTTTCATCCGGTGGCAGTAATGCTCGTGGATTTCTGTACTGCCGTTTTACGGGTCGGCGGAATGTCCCAGGGTGCTGACGAAATGGTGCAGACAGGAATAAAACAAGGCAAAATTATTTATCGGGATTTGTCAGAAATTCCAAACATTCGTCATTCTCCTGACACAATACAGTAACAGCGCCCCTGCTATATCTGTGAAATGGAATTATAGTTGACAAAAGTGTATCTCTTTTGCCTGATCAAGAACGGCTCCTACCATTTGTATTTCCATGACTTTTTATCATTCCCACCCATGACTTTTCGCACAGAAAAAAGTGAATATCCGCTAGATGTTTCCTGATAAAGAATTTGCGACTTTTGTTGTGTTGGTACGGTGCTTAAAATCCATGTAGCATTTCTCCTTGTGCTTTGCCGGGATGACAAAACTATGCGCTTTTTCGTTCCAAGCAAGCGTGGAACAATCTCCCCGTTCATGTATAGGTTGGCAATCCCATCAACAACACTCGGTAAAGAAACCAATATCTGAGAATAACTTTTCATCTTTTTCACACAGTTTTTACCCAAAGGAATATTTCTATGCAACCTCGCCGAATCTCCCTCCTCGTCGGCACAGTATTCATGCTCTGTTTGAGCGCCACACTCTTGATGATGAATACTCATACCGCCCCAACGTCTCTTGTTCACAAACAAGACGATGTAAGCCATACAGATATTGCCGCAGCAGCAATATCGCCTCAGAAACCGCACAATATCTCGCCACTCTGTTCTCAAGTCAACAGGCACGATATTCAACAGCGTAAGGTTGAGAAACACGAAGTTGAACGGCGTGAATTTGAAGAAGAAGAATTTGAAGAGGAAGAAGCAGAAAGCGAGGCAAACGAAGACCTTCGGAAACAAATGGAAATAATGCTCCGCGACCCGAAAACGGGTAAAATTCCTGACGATATCGGCACTGGAGTGCGCGAATTTGTTCGCTCCATTCCCACGCGAGAGGGCATTGCGGCGCAAACGAGAAAATCTTCGGCACAATTACAATCAGCAAATTATGTTTGGCAAGCCCGTGGTCCCTTCAACGTGGGCGGATGTACACGAGTCATCGGAATAGATGTTTCAAATGAAAACGTGCTTGTGGCGGCAGGCGTTGGAGGTGGCGGGATTTGGCGCTCCACCAACAAAGGGCAGACATGGACGCGAGCAACAGCGCCGCAAGCCATAGACCTTTGGTCTCTCGCGCAAGACAAACGCCCCGGTAAACAAAATATTTGGTACGGTGGCGGTGGAGCAGTTCTCAAAAGAGGGATACCCACCGGATTTCAAGGAATGGTAAAATCTACTGACGGCGGGCTATCATGGCAGCCCTTAGTCTCTACCATCAACAATCCTAAGTTTTCCATAGTACGAGCAATCGCTATACGCCATACCAACACGCAACAAGATGAAATCTATGCGGCGACAAACTCAGGAATTTTTCGCTCATTGGATGGCGGGACAACATGGAATCAGGCGGTTGAGGTTTCAGGAGCAGAGAACGATATTTCTATCTCTTCAACAGGAGTTATTTATGCTGGGGTAGGATATTGGAACTGGGACACATTTAAATCCGAAACACGATTTCTCCGTTCCACCGATGGCATAACATGGGACAATATTACGCCGCCCAATTTTTCGACGAAAGAATGGATGAGAATCAAAGTTGCTCCTTCCAATCCAAATGTCTTCTACGCATTCAGCGCAGGTAATGACGGTACAGGGAATGTCGGAATCTTTTTTCACAAATACACCTATTTATCAGGAACCGGAGCAGGAGCCGGAGGAAGCTGGGAGGATAGAAGCACTCTTGCAAGAACCTTCGTGCCGGGAGTTGCGGGTAATATGGCAGCAATGCTGCTCAGTGTTCATCCCCAAAATGAAAATCTCGTCTTTATCGGCTCGCTTCGGTTGGCGCGTTCTACCGATGGTTTCAAAACAGCCGCCAATAGTGCATTTGCAGGCTACGGAGCGCACGTGGACTACCTTAATTTGGAATTTTTCTCGGATAATACCATGCTTGTTGCTAACGACGGTGGAGTTGATCATTCGTTCGTAACAGCTTTCCAAACTGAGGTTACGAACACACCCAATTGGACTTCTCTGAATAATGGCTATATCAATACGCAGTTTCATAGCGTTGCGCTCGACGAAAATACCGCCGGCTCACAACTCCTTGCCGGAGGCTTCCAAGATAATTACTGCCAGATAGGTACAGCCGCCGGCATATCATCATGGAAAATGATGCTGGGCGGCGACGGAACGTTTGCGCCTATTGGCAGAATGGGAAATGACAGGATAGTTTATGCCTCCTCTCAATACTCAACTATTGTGCGAAATATCGTCAAGCCGGACGGCTCGGTGAGTAAATATGGCAGTGGTGCGATTCGTCCGAAAAATGCCACACCGCAATTTATCAATCCCTACATCCTCGACCCAAACAACGATAGCGTGATGTATTATCCTGCCTCAAATGTTTTATGGCGACATAATAACCTTTATTCTATTCCTTTAACGGGCTACGACCAAATCCAGGGTTGGCAACAATTTTCTCTACCTGTAACGGCAGGAAAATATGTGAGCGCGATTGCTGCTTCAAAAGGAGCAAGTACACGCCTGTATCTCGGCACCAGTGATGGCAAAGTAATCCGTATAGACAATGCTCGCACAGGAACTCCCGCAATCCAAGATATCTCTGTCGGAAAAGGATTTCCGGCTGGAGCAAACGTGCAATCTTGCGCTGTGGATCCGACCGACCCCGACAAAGCACTTGTAGTCTTTTCAAATTTCAAGGTACAAAGCCTCTTTTATACCACCAACGGCGGAACAACGTGGCAGCCAGTGGGCGGTAATTTGGAGCAAAACCCCGACGGAAGCGGTAATGGTCCGGCGTGTTTTTCTGCCGTCATCGTCAATTATCAAGGGCAAACGACCTATTTCGTCGGTACGGATGTGGGCTTATATTCCACGACCGCGTTGAACGGCACAAATACGCAATGGCTTCTCGAAAGTGGTTGCGCTCCGGGCGTACAAGTACGATTCCTCGCAAAACGTGATGTGGACGGTACTGTAGCGGTAGGAACATATGGAGCGGGCGCATACACTACACAACTCGGCGGCGCACCGCCCGTTAGCACCGTTTCGCTCACAGGAATTGTCCGTGAGAACACTTCTCCGCTTCAGCCCTTGCAAGGCGTTACCGTCAGCCTCAGCAACGGCGCACAAACAACCACCAATGCTGCCGGAGCATACAGTTTCACCAATTTGCCGAAAGGCGTGTATTCGGTTACGGTGAATTTTCCGAATGGCTATTATGCTGCCACGAAAACCGTTCTCAAAGACCTCAGCCAGCAAAGCGGCACACAGGATTTTCTTTTGGAAACCATCAAAATTTCGGGAAAAATTACCGTCAATAATGTCGGTTTGGCAAATGTCAGCGTCAGCAACGGTGCGGGAATGACAGTGCTGACAAATGCGCAAGGCGATTACCTGTTCAATAAAGTCAATGCCGGGTCATACACCGTTACGCCCACACTCGCCGGATTTACTTTTACCCCCACAAACCGCACTATCTCTCTCAGCAATACGCCCAATCCGCCCGCTCCGACGGTTTACGGCACGGCAACTGCCGTCAACTTCACCGCACAGGGAACGCTCAATCTGAGTCCGTCAACACTGACAATTATGGCTGTAGGAGTAAATAATACCCCTATTACTGTCAGCGCGAATGTGGCATGGACAGCGAGCAGCAATCAAGCGTGGGCGACGGTTACGCCCGCAAATGGGAACGGTAACGGCACGCTCACCGTCAATGTTGCTGCTAATCCTAATACCACAACTCGCACCGCAACGCTCACCGTAACAGGCGGCGGTGTTACTCGCACCATTATTGTTACGCAAAACGGCACTGTTCCTACGACACTCAATGTCAGCCAACAAGCATTGACCATTCCGGCAGCCGGACAAGGCGGTATCATTAATATCACAAGCAATGTGGCATGGACAGCAAGCAGTAATCAAGCCTTTGTGACGGTTA